>SKEG01000007.1_pt1 | contig 259419 bp, 262 predicted proteins | sample 4826631 | NCBI WGS metagenome assembly SKEG01 (sample SAMN11008815, study PRJNA524170) | human gut metagenome | biome: Human fecal sample; material: Feces; isolation source: fecal sample from pouch patient p26, p34, p50 | host: Homo sapiens | place: Israel: Tel-Aviv | collected 2016-11-02
GAATTTGTGTAGATCTTAACCTTATTGATTTAACATCCTTCTGAAACTCGATTGTTGAATGGGTTGATGAAGACGATGATCTTAACCTTATTGATTTAACATCCTTCTGAAACCGACTTAAATGATTACTTATATGACAATGAGATCTTAACCTTATTGATTTAACATCCTTCTGAAACAGATGGTGACGGTTCTTACTTTGGTAGTCAGATCTTAACCTTATTGATTTAACATCCTTCTGAAACACGGGCAACCGAAACAATAACTTTGGTATAGATCTTAACCTTATTGATTTAACATCCTTCTGAAACGCTGTGGGGCATTACTCCGAAAAATGTAGCGATCTTAACCTTATTGATTTAACATCCTTCTGAAACCCGCTTTCGTAATGGGTACGAAACTGAAATGATCTTAACCTTATTGATTTAACATCCTTCTGAAACGAACTCATAAAAAATCTCCTAACACCCAAAGATCTTAACCTTATTGATTTAACATCCTTCTGAAACCGTTATTTTCTAACTAAAATTTCATCAATTACTGATGCCAATCAACAAAGTCATTGTCAATGTAGTAGAATTCGCTATTTCCATAGGCCTCCTGATTACCTATTTCTGTGAATTCGATTAGTAAGAGTGCTTGATTCGTTTGACTTACTAGCTGGGTAAGCTCTCCAATTTGGGTCGCTGTCAAATAATGTGCAACATTAGTTAACACGACACACGAATTAATCGCGCACTCCTCGTGAATCTTCAAAATCGCTTCAATTATACCATACGGGTTACCCACGCTTAGCAGATCAAAGTGCACTCCACAATACTTCAATAACTTTTTCAAATCAAAATCATAATTAACGCTAATCGGTAAATCTAGCATAAATAATTGTTCAGCAACCGTATTAAATAGCTGGTTAACTTGATCGTGAATTTGGTTACGCTGCTCATCCACCAACCCTTCGGCAAAAACCCGTTCAATCTTAGTTAAATATTTTTGAATAACTAAATCTTGGGTTCCTACGTCACCAATCCAATCGAAAACTTTACTAATATCGAGTTCTTTGTAGTTTTCATCAAAAGCTAAAATCATTCGTTACGTTCCTGCATACCATTTACTAAATCGGTATAAACCGTAGAATTATTGGTTCCCAAAACCGTAATTGCTTGAGGTTTAATTTCCACCGGTTCATGAGTTCGATACGTTAGTTTCATAGGATCACCGTCCGATCAGAGGTATTACGCACGTCTTTTACCCGTTCACCAACCAAAAAATGCATGTCATTATACTGCTTCTCAGTTAACGTAAGGGCCTGAATTGTGCCATTTTCGGGTAAATAAGTTTTGATGCGGTTTTCCATAAACGTCGCCGATTTTTTATTCACGCATACGCGAACATAAACAGAATATTGAATCATCAAAAAGCCTTCGTTAATTAGCGTTTTTCTGAATTGTCGGTACTGTTTTCTTTGTACCGCCGTCTCAACTGGTAAATCAAACATTATCATTAATCGCATTATTCGGTACCTCATCGCTTAACTCCATTTCAATCGTAAAACTGTTAGCTTTCCCCGCTAAATACTTCAAACAATTTCGCACGTGTTCGGTAATCGCATTACGTAAAATCGTCTTCTTGCCGTTATACTTAAGTTCCAAACTCAAAAGTTCCACCAGTCCGTACTTAATATCAGGTGTAAGTTGATTAAATTTTTGATTTGCCACCCAGCAATCCACAACCGGCCGAAAGGGTTCCATCAAGTCTGAAGCCAAGTTAAACTGATTTTCCTCGCTATCATGATGAATCCCTAAATATGTAACGTAGCCATTCGCCACGATTTCTTGGTTTACGACCGACAATAAAATTGAGTAACCATAGTTCAACGCCGCGTTAATTACCGAACCGTCCCTCCTTGTAAAACCGCTTTCAAACAATAACGGAAAATATTTGTGCGCTACCGCTGCTTCCCGATTGGTTAAATCATTCAATTCCAATTTTTCCAATTCCATCACTAGTTCATCGGTCGAATGATCTAGTAAATTCAAAACGTTAATTTGATTGATGATTTTGTTAGCCACTAACTTCGTCCACAATATTTGTTGTAACTGTAAGTCCCAGTTAACTTGCTCCCGCAGTAACTGGGCGGTCCGGTTAGCAGGATAATAGCCGTAAATTTCGCTAATCGGTTCCCGCGCTTCATCGGTAAATACAATTTTGACGTTTTTCTTTGATAGCTCACTAATTAACGCTGTCGTGATTACCGCTTGCGTTGTTGAAATTAGCAACAAACTAACGTCATCAACCGGAATTTGATTAATCCCGTCATTGGTCTGCACAATCATCGCATGTGCCGAATACGACAATTTAGCGTGCTGGGTGATGATTACTGATCTCCATCCCATATTTTTAAAACCTCCTTGATTTTACCAGTGTACTGGTTTATATTAATGGTGTTGGGTAGCTCCCAACTTTTAACCTTATTGATTTAACATCCTGATTTTTGAAATCAAACAATGCACTTTGTGCGGAGTTTATCCATTTGTCCCAGCTATCTGGGCAATACATAGTGAAAGAGGAACCGGTCCTTAATGGGACGATTCCTCTTTTTTGATGCTCTCATTAAAGATCGCTTAATTTAATTTTATGTTCGAATAATCCTGATGGCGATTGGTGAATTAAGACTGTATTTTCTGATAGCTCAATTCCATTTTGTGCTTGCATCTGGCCAAATGGTGTCGCAAATCCAATTGGTTTCAAATTTCCAAAGGATGCATTAGCATGCAATCCCTTCAAAATCTCTAAAATCATTTCACGCTTACCGTGGGCAACTACTTTTCGTCCCTCATACTTGGTTTCGGCTGGCAAATCAATAAATTGATCCCGATTATCGTTTAATTTCTTCCGGAAACCATTGATATCGTATAAATCAAAAGATTGATTAACAATTGATAAGATTTCATCGTAAACTGCGATTAAATTATCGTCTTTCTGCGTCTCATCAAATTTTCGGTCATCCGCAATTACTTGTAGAGCTTTTTCTGACAAAACTAGTTGTTTAGCATTATATTTATACGTCGAACTGCCCAGCATCATTTTAACGGGGCCATCTTGAACTAATTGCCGGTAATGCACCTTATCCAGAACGATCTCGAATTCTGTTTTTTTGATTCCCTTTTTAGTGCTCTTTGTAAATTGTGGCGCAATAACTTCATGAAGCGCCTGTAAATATTGCTGCGAATCTTGTTGCTTTAACTTCTCTAATTTGGCAGCCGCCCGAGTTGGAATTCCGACCACCTTGAAATATTTGCCCTTCTTTTTATCTTCTAAGGCAACGATTGCAAGATAGGCGTCCGTATTTCCACTATAACCACCATATAAATCCGTAGGCCGGTCTTCTTTAATCGGAATTAGTTTTCCACGATAATTCTTTGGGTAAACAGTTTGGTTAAATAATTCTGCTCTTCGAGTGGTGATTTCCCGAGAAACAATCATAAACTTATAGTTGTAAACCTTCTTAATCTGCTTGATGGTTTCATTCGGCGCCACGTTTGACCACAAGATTTCACCAGTTTCGGGAGCAACCACTTTCTTTTCTCGCTCAATTTTTCCTAAAAAGTTAAAACGTTTATGTCCTATGTCTTCCTTGTTACCAAACTTTTTAAAATTATCATAAACAAAGTATGGCCGTAATTTTGGATAACATTTATACAAATAGTTTCCAATAAAGATGGTTAAATAAGCGTCAAAGGCATGGTGGTAGTCGTTAACTTCCCGCACTTTAACCAAATCAAACATTTTCCGCATTTGAGAATTCATTTTCGCTGGAACTTCGATAATTTCGGTGTCCTTATCGTAAATCCCGTTTAAAATGTTAGCCGTCAGTTTGATAACTTGACTGGTCTCCACGAGTTGCCGGTTAATAAATCCCTTTTGGGCATATTTACTGATATTATCCGGATCGGTAATTAAGTTATTATATTTTCGTTTGGAAATCATTCCGTTATCCAGCAAGTATCGCCAAAATGAGCCCATTTTTTTGCCAAACATTTTAGCTGGTACATTATCACTTTTTCCGTTGTTAACCGCCCGAATCGTCAATACCCGGTTATCCAAACTATCATCCTTAATAAAGGATTGTGGCAAAATGTGATCAACATCGTAATCATTCAACTTATCTAGACTAATAGTGTCGCCAGTATAAACATCCCGGCCTAATTGGGTAAAGTACAGGTAGTACTTATCCGATAAAACGTGCTTATTTTCCTTGAATTCAGCTAGTTCAGCAGTTAACCCCGCGTCTACAACTTCTTCGGCGCTTTCATAAAGTTTTTCCAAGGTCCGCAAACGGCTTTGCGTCCGTTGAGGGTTCGCTGCGGCTTCACGGGTAAACTCAATCGCAATTTTTTCAGGTGGGTTACCCACTGCTTTTTCAATATCTTGGACAACCTTCACCACTTGACGGATTGCCTTCTTATTTTGTGGTGAAGTGTACGCATCCCCCAAAATGTTTTCAATATTCTCCCAAACATTATCCGGGTCGTTGCCCTCAAATTGCTTTTCGTTGGCCTGTTGAATCAGTGCCGCAAATTCTGGACGACTTTGAATTTGCATAAAGTTTTCGGTCGAACGCCACATTTCGTCTAAAATTGAGTATCCTTCCGCGTTCTTTAGCCCAGTTAAGAGCTTCTTGGAAAGCCGACCCCATCCTTTGTAACGTTTAGCCACCAGTTGTTGAATCTGCTTTTCAGATAGCCAACCCAGGGCTTGTAATTTTGCCTTGAAGATTCCCCGATCCTCAAAAATTGTCGACCATTCCACGATTTGTTCTAAGTCCTCTTGAAATTGCGGATCATTTACCCGCTCCCCAAACATATTTTTGAAATCAATATAAGTTGATAAACTCGATAAAAATTTCTTTGGATCGGCCAATCCGCCCACGGTAGGCGCGGTTGCGGCTTTCTTCTTGGTAACGTAGTAATTTTGGAGCGCTTTAATGGAAACCGTTTTTTGTTGCTTAAACAAATCATTATAAACGTCTTGCTTATCCTTAAGTGACAAATGCCGCCCATTAATTTTCAAATTGTTCAGTTCATTAAGCACCACAAATTTTTGATAAATCATGCTTTCCGCAGGTAAGACATCTTCGCCAAAAAGATACGTATCTTTGGTAGTCATCCGCCGAATAAATCGGTTTGCGGATTCCATCCGGTCAACTTTTTCATCAAAATTCCATGGTGTAATTGGACCGGCAGCCTTCCGTTTCATCCACGCAAACACGTTTTCTTTATTTTGTGCTTGTTCTTCCGGCGTTACCAACGGGCCCACGTAATACGGGATCTTAAAGGCAATCAATTCGTCTAGTTTGTAAGGAGCATCTTTACGGCGCTTAACGTTTGGATTCGGCTCCGCCAAAAATGGATAGTATTTAGATTGCTTTTCAATAATTTGGTCGAGCTCCTGTTGATGCAGTTGATGAGGGATTGCCCCATTTTGCCCAGTCCGTTGCTTAGGCATGAACTGGTCTAGCTGAATTAAACGTTTAATTTCTTTTGCATCCGGCGAATCATCTAAGTTCTTTTCCACAGCCTTATAGAAATCATCTTGGTTCTGGGTCTTATCGTCCGTTTTACCGACGTAGGCCGTGTACGTTTCCTTCAGTGCTTTTGCTTTCTTAGCATCCGGATGATTCTCAATCACCTTTTTCAATAATCCTAAATGGTGATGGTGGTTTTCATATTTTTCAACCATCGCCGCGGACAACGAATTACCATCCTTCGTAATTTCATTTAGTGAAAACCAGTTATGTAGTCTTTGCAAAAGATCAATAATTTCCAAACGGTTTTCATCTAGATCTCCCGTGAATTCTTCTAATTTATCATCCGCCCCCTCGTCGTTTAACTTCAAGGACCAGTCCGCGTCCGTTTCAACTTGGAGGAGCACGTCAAGCTTGAACTTATAGTTCAAAATCGCGTTAACAAACTGCGTAACGATCTTCTTGTTTTCGCTCTGTAACGCCTTGTTGCTTGCGGGAAGTAGCATCATCTTCACTAGTTGCTTTTTCTTATCCATTTTATAGATGGTTGTGCTGCTAAGAACATCCTTAACATCCGCCACTTGTGCTAAATCAAAGGCCAGCTCATTATCAGGAACAATTTCCGCATAAAGTTGGTTTAACTGGTCAAACAAAGTATTCAGTTCGATGTTTTCTACTTTAAACGACCGCATCGGCGTTCCGTTTAAGAAGTTTCCACGGTATTTAATAATGTGATGGACTGCTAAATAAATTTCCCGAATATCAAACTTCCGATCTTTCTCCATCAATGCTTTTCGCAAATGGTAAATCGTGGGATATTCCTCATAGAATTGATAATCTTTCCGTTCTGGGAATAAAAGTGAGCCTTGAAAAGACTTCTTTGGATCCAAATTTGACCGGTTCGATTCTTTTAACCGGGCCAAAAAGGTGGGGTCCACCTCGGCAAGGTGCGCATCAAAAATTTCATTTAATAAATTGATCCGCCACCGGCGCCGGGATAACCTCCGCCGCGTAGTCCGAAAACCACGCCGCTCCGCCGCCGTTTTGCCCTCTTCAAAGAGGCGTACCCCAATTGCCGTCTTTCCTTTAACTCGAATGGGTTGGTTATTTTCGTCAACTGCCGCAAAGCCAATTGATGACGTCCCGATATCGAGACCAAGGTTATACTTTCTGTCACCCATGTAAAATTCCTCCTCAACGTTATTAATCTCACTATATCGTTTTTCCCCCGATTACTCAACGCATTTTAAGCGGTTTCAACGTTATTAAATTAAACTTTTGCGTACCTTGCAGTTTTGCTTGAGTATGCTAGAATTAACTAAATTATTAGCACTAAATTCATCAATCCGGGGGAGGATTTTACCATGAAAAAAATTGCGTCAATCGCTATCTTAGCAGTCTTACCATTAACCTTGGCAAGTTGTGGCAACCATTCTACTTCTAACTCTGATACATCTTCTAATTCTAGCAAGACCGAAAAGGTGGCCAAGTCATCAAGTAAGTCGTCTGCTAGCAAGGACGCTAAATCAAGTTCAGCTGATAAAGCAACTAGCTCATCAGCTAGCGCAAACTCTTCAAAAGACTCGACTAACTCTAGCTCTAATTCTAATTCCGCTTCTTCTTCAACAAGTTCGGCTACCGACTCAAGTAGTTCTGCAGATAATCAAATGTCCCGCAGCGACTTAACGAAGGCAGAAAAGAAGAATGGCAACCGGCCCCTTGCTGACGAGAAAATTCAAAACGAACAAGCAGCAGTTGCCCTTCTAACTGAAAAATATGGTAATCAAAATTGGAAAGTGGCCTTTAGTTCCATTGGCAAGTCTTCACCAATTTATTTCCACATTACCTCCCCTAAACACGGTTCTTACTACGTTTACGCAAATGGTGACGTGCAAAGCGCGGACGGGGACCTTTCCAACCACCAAATCGTTAACAAATAACTAACACCGCACTTTAGGCAAATAAAACGAGCGCATTGGCCAAAAGTCGGGGAGTTTGCAAGCACTAACCTAAAAGCGACCATTATTATGTCTAAATTTGGCATAATAATGGTCGCTTTTAGGTTAAGCGGGACAAACTAGCTTTTGGTGTGTCGACCCTAGTAGAATCAACCCGCCAAAAGGAGCTTTCCGTTTTTTCGCAGTCTCTCGCTTTATTTATCACGTTACTTAATTGCTTGGGCTACCGCAGCTTGTACAGCATCCCTTTCCGTTTCAATTAGTGCGACCCGGGTTTCAATTACCTTAATATCCATCGTAATTTCCCGAGTTAATCCTGGAGTTGCTAGTTTTGGTTCAAAGAATGCTTTGAATTCGGCTAGGCGCGTCGGTGTTTGGAAAATCCCCGCAATCACCGTAATGTAGGTGGCAAATTCCATGTCACCGCCCACCGTGTCTTCTAGCCATTGCCATTCGTCACGAATCCAGTTCCATGCCGGGCCTTGCCCTTGAGGGTTAGCCAATACGCCACGGAACCACGCTCGCAAGTCTTGCGGCTTAATTACTTGCGCATTTTCAAACTGTTGAACTAGTTGTTGAATCAATGGTAAGGATGGTGTGGCCGTAAGCGCCTGGCAAAGGTCACTCTTGTAGCTCGCATCGCTTGTCCGTTGATATTCTTTAAGCAACCGGGCAAAAAGCTCAGGGCTACCGAAATGTTCGACTTCATTCCGAATTACTAAGGAACGAATTGCGGCCGGTAGTTTTGGCAGCTGTGCTTCGTTTTCTTCAAATAGCTGATGGGCTTGTGCGGTAACTGCTGGATTTTCAGCGTACAAAGCCGCCTTCAATACCATCGGACGCATCAGCTGGTCGTCGTTGGTTTCACCAGCCGCCGCTTGCCAGCCTAACCGTTGGGCCGGTGCTTGACTTAATTCACCAAAGAACTTCTTAAGTTGCTTTTCTGCTGAGCTTTGCGGAGCAACGAACTTCTTTAAATCATTTGCCACCCGGTATAACATTTCCGTTACGAGCGCAGAATCGGTTTTCGCAAATCGTGGTAATAAGGGCACAATCTCCGCGTAGGAAATTTGCTTGCCTTCCGCCAACAAACGCAGGTCTTGCAACAGTTGAAGCTGGTCGATCGCGGTCAATTGCTCCCAATCAGCTAAAATATCATCTAATAACCGTTGGTCGTAGCGCACGATGAAATGCGAACTGTTGCCCACGTTCAAACGGAACGGTTGTTGGTTTCGATCCCGTAAGTCTTGGTAATTTCCTAAATTCAAGGTTTTCGTCTGTAGTAAGGCCGGAACCTCTGCGTAGTTCCCGTTCAACGGAATCTGCCATTGGCGTTGTTGAGCTTGTCCTTCACCAATGAAGAATTGTTGTTGTTCAAGTACCAGGTCACCATTTTCAACTTGGGCGGTCACCACTGGGTATCCCGGTTGATCTAGCCACGTATGCATGATGTCACCAATTGGCATGTTCGCAGCTTCCCCGAGGGCTTGCCACAAATCGTTTCCGGTAGCATTTCCGTACTGGTGGCTTGCAAAGTATTTTTGCAAGCCTTGACGGAGAGCGTCGTCGCCAATCAAAGCGCGGACCATTACCAGCATCCGGGCTCCCTTTGCATAAACGATGGCTCCGTCAAAGAGGGCGTCAATTTCTGCTGGATCGTTAACTTGGACGTGCACGGATTGCACTCCGTCCGTAGCATCCCGTTGTAGAGCTGCGCCTGCTTCAGAATTTTGGAACAATTCCCAAATTTGCCAATCGGGTTCCAAAGCGTCAACGGCCACGTATTCCATCATGTTGGCAAAACTTTCGTTTAACCAAAGGTCGTCCCACCACTGCATGGTTACTAAGTCACCAAACCACTGGTGCGCTAATTCGTGAGCAATTACCGTGGCCACCACCTGTTTAGTGCGTAGAGTGGTGTTCTTTGGATCGAGCAAAAGGTAAGCTTCCCGGTAAGTTACCAAGCCCCAGTTTTCCATCGCTCCGGCTGAAAAGTCTGGCAAGGCTAGTTGCCATGAATGCGGTAATGGATACGGAGTTTGGTAGAAGTCTTCGTAAAATTCAATCGCTCGTTTGGCAATATCCAAAGCAAAATCTAACTCTTGCGGCTGATGAGCCTTAGTGGCGAAAACGCCCACTTGGACGCCGCTCTTAGTTTTCGTTTGCTTACTTTGCAAATCACCAAAGGCAAACGCGATTAAGTACGTAGACATTTTTACCGTACGTGCAAAATAGTGGTAACCATCCTCAACCTTAGTTTCTGGCATGTTGCTCAATACCACTTCACCCGGATGTTCATCGAACTTAATGGCTAAATCAAAGGTGGCCTTGGCTTCCGGCTCGTCCACGCACGGAAAGGCTTGCCGCGCAAAGGTAGTCTCAAACTGGGTGCCCACTAACTGCTTGGTTTCCCCATTCACTTCGTAATATGACGGATAAATCCCCATCATCGTGTCGGTTAACTTGGTGGTGTATTTGATTTCCAAAGTTACCGTTCCGGTGTGCGGTAATTTAACGTGAATTGCTTCCGCGGCTTGATCAATGGTAAAATCGCCTGCCGTACCATCTACCCGTAGTTCTTCGATTTGTAGATCCTTTTGATGGATGTCAATTTGGGAACTTAACGCCTCCCCGGTAATAGTGGTCGTTCCCTTAATTTCCTTTGTTTCCCGACTAATTGCTAATTTAATTTGGTAATTAGTTGGGTGAAATTTAGTGTAAAATCGTTCAATATTCGCCATGCTGCTCCTCCTATTTTGCCCAGCGTTTATAAATCAACGCCCTTATCTTCTGGCAAATTCTTTAAATTAACCAAATGGTGGAAAAACACAAAGATTACGCAACCGAAAATTACTAGCAAAATAAATGCTAACTGACTCCCCGCACTTACGTTTTGCGCGTGGGTGTAGCCTGGGCGTTTAACCGATCCCATCAATAGCGCTAAGACAGTCGTTCCGATTGCTCCGGTAACCTGTTGTCCCGTATTATACAACGCGTTAGCATCGTTTTGAAATTCTTTGTCAATATGTTTTAGCCCGTACGCGACCGAATTTCCAAACGCCATCGAGCGGCCAATCGCGAAAATTAAGTAAGCAATCGTGATTCCAACCACTCCTAATTGAGGTCCCCAGCACATTAAGCCAACCAACGCCAACGTAAACAAAATGTCTCCGGTATACAAGGGCACTTTTCCGCCAAACCGATCCAACAGCCAGCCGTACAATGGTTGTCCAAATCCGTTAAATAAACTTCCCGGCAGTAAGATTAGCCCACCAACTAGCGAAGTCGCTTGAAAAACATCCTGCACGTAATTAGGTAACAGGAAGTTAATCCCTACGTTTGCAAATTGCAGCATTATATATGGTAGAAAACTGTATAAAAAGGCTGGTTGCTTAAAAACTTGTAGTGAAAATAAAGCTTTCGTTGCGGTGTGCGAGCGTTTAACAAATAGTATAGTTAAGCCAATGCTGACAATCAGCAACCCTACAAAAGTACCCAATTGCATTTCTCCGAGGGCGTTCAATCCAACAATTAAACTAACTAACGCCATCCCCAACAAAAGAAACCGGGTCCAGTCAAACGCGTAGTGCTGGTCAGTAGGCGCGTACTGCTTGATGACTTTCATGCCAAGCAACATCAGCACTAACGCAACGGGTAAAGTTGACCAAAAAATCATTCGCCAACTATTAAAAGCAACTACCGCCCCGCCAAACGTAGGCCCGAGTGCCGGTGCAACCAAAATAATCAAGTTTGCCATTCCAATGTAAGTCCCCAATTTATGCTGGGGCACTACATCTAGAATGATGTTGACCATCAGGGGCGTGCATAGTCCCACACATCCTGCCTGAATTAACCGCCCGGCTAACAAAACCCAAAAGTTAGTCGCTAGTCCACAAATCAAGTCACCGCTGCTAAATAAGATTGCCGCGGCGGTAAACAACTGCCGGTTGGTAAACCGACGTTTCATGTAAGCCGACGTTAACATAACTAAGGCAGCCATCAATAAGTATCCGGCGGTCACCCACTGAACCGTGTTGAGGGGGACGTGAAACTCCTTCATTAAAGCTGGGAAAGTTACGTTCATTGAGGTTTCCGTCAAAATTCCCATAAAGGACATCAACGCCACTACCGCCACCACAATCATCGGGTTGGTGTGCCGCGTATTTTGTGCTTCCATATTTTTCTTCCTCTCTTATTTTCATCAAACGTGCTTCTACCATAATGAAAATAATTCAGGAAAATGTCAAATCCGTAATGAAAAATCCAGTTCGTTTTCACAAACAAAATATTTTACTCATAAAATATAAAACGCCAAGAATCACGTTAATGAATTCTTGGCGTACTGGGGGACATTCTAGTTGGTTAAAATTTATACGTTAGCCAACGCTTGGTCGATTGCTTGACTACCGCTGCTCATCATAAATACTTTTTTAACAGTATTCGGCTGTTTCAAAACGTCTGCTAGAACCCTTGCCACGTCTGGAATTGGGTTAGTCTTTTGTGGGAGCTCTTTTCCGATGTAAATTTGGCCGGATCCCGCTTCTTCAGTCAAACTAGTTGGCTGAACAATGGTGTAATCCAAATCGGTGTCATGAACGAGGTAGTTGTCCGCAAAGAACTTAGCGGTTGTGTAATCCAAGAGGTCTGCCAAACCGCCTTCGTGCCACTTACGTTCCGATTCCAATGTGTATAGCGAACTCAGCATGACGTAACGCTTAATGCCTAATTTTTCGGCCGCTTGCATAGTTTTAACCGCGCCCATCGCATCAGTTTGCAACAAGTCGGCGCCTCGCGAACCAGCAGTGAAGTAAACGGCGTCGCTCCCCTTCATTAAGTCGGCGATCGCGTCTACCCCGTCATGCAAATCAAGCTTTACCGCGTTCACGTGATCCATCTCAACAACGTTTTCAGAATGCCGCGCTCCAGCAACCACTTCGTTACCATCCGCAACTAAATTCTTAATTAAGGCGGTAGCAACCCGTCCAGAGCCGCCCGCAATAAATATCTTTGCCATTCTCCGTTCCTCCTATTAATTGGTCTTAATCTATACCTATATGATAGCTAACTTTTTGTAAGCATTCAAGCAACTACACTTTGGTAACTTATTTTCATCGTAGTAATCATAAAAAGTTAGTTAATCAATACTGACGATATCATATTAGTTCATTTTTAATTGCCTCGTGTCTTAATCAACTATATAATTACATTTTTTAAAAAAATATATTAAAGGTTATTTTTGCGTACCAACAGAAATTTTAGGCAAAATGATATTCAAAGAACACGATATTAAGCCGTTTCAAAAAATGGTTTCGGTTTATTGCTAAATCATTTTCATTCAACTATTTTTATATGCATATATCATTTGATATACTAATATTATAAAGTTGATGGCTATCATTTTGAAAGGAGCTGATTTTTGAAAAACATTCATTGCTACGTATTTTAGAATCCACTCGTATTAACTATTTACCTTTTGGAGGAGTTTAAATGAAGAAAAGTTACACCTTAGTCGCATTACTTACCATTCCATTAATGTTGGGATCCTGCGGTAGCCAAGCTAAAACAACGCAATCATCTTCAGTAACTAGTAAAACTAACAAAGTCGCTAAACAATCGCAGTCAAGTAGTTCCACAACTACTGAAAAGACACGAAAGCATTCTACCCAGAACATTGCCGTCAAAACTCGGGATAAAGAGAAAGTTGCGGTAATGCTTTTCCAAATGTGTTACCCCGATGATGATATCATGCAAGAAATCAATTTTGGAATTTGGCAAAATGATGGCGGAAACTTTGTTGGAAACGGTGGGCCCGTTTGCATTGTTTCATATCAAATTGAAGGCAACAACGTAAAATATTCTCGCAAAGCTAATAAACACTATCCCCCATTTAAAACCATTAGTTTAGCTGAATTAGAACAACGTTACTACTCTACACCCGCACAGGTTAAGCAGGTCGATGACATCATCGTTAAAATTCACCAAGGTCAAAAAAATCCCCAAAGTTTTGACAGTACCCACGGCAAGGTTCATCTGACTACCGACGCCGAAGCAATTGCTTACGCAACCAAAAAACAAGGTGATCAAGGCTGGACCGTCCATGTAAAAAACGTTGAAGGTAATAATACATATTGGTCTTTGGACAATGCCGATGGAAAAAACATTGGATTAAAATCGGATGGTACTTTTGCTTCTGATACTGACGGAGACGGCAGCTATAACGTACCTGCGGGTTGGTAATCCTGCACATCTCAACTTAAGATATCCCACGTAAAAATACATAAAAGGAACGGAGAAATGATCAATGGATAAGCTTAAGGAAACTTTGAACGGAAAAAATGGCAAGACTATCAAGCTTGTTGGAGTGATTGCTATAGTACTATGTGTATTTTTTGCATTTAAAACATTGAATAATCCTGCTCGGGACTTTAATGGGCATTCTTATTATGTTGTAACTGAAAGTGAAAAACCTGAAAGTTATGATGACGCTAAAAATGATAGTGAAGGCTACGTACGTTTTCATGACGATGGAACTACTAGTGGCTTCTTAGCTAGTGGAGACTGGAAAATTAAAGATCACAAAATGTATATTCATTTTGATGCTGAAGAAGAAACTGGTTCAGAATCGGAAGATGATGACTACGTCGATTTAAGTGCTAAAACTAAAATTAATGGTCATGTTGCTTTTCCAGAAAAAGATTCATCTGGAGAGATCAGTGGATGGTGGGCTCAAGCAAAATAATGATGAACAACATCGACACCTTCACCCTAGCCCATCCTAACTTATAAAAAATGCACGCCGAGACAACATTTTCGGCGTGCATTTTATTTGGGATTTATACCTCTTTAATTTAATCCTTTTTTACATATTGGTCACCATCTTGGAGGGTCAACACTCTTTTATCTTTTGATAATTTTGCCGTTGCTGAATGTGGGAAGTCACCCGAAAAAGTCACTTCTCTATCAGTAACTTTATAAGTTCCAGAATATCTTTTTACTTCTTTTGATCCTGAGCCCCCAAATAAACCCGTATCAATTGTAGTTATGGTTTCTTTATAGTTCTTTCCACTAAAAACAATTGTATCCGTATCCTTACCAACCACGTAATTTTTACTTAATTCATAAGTTCCATTTAATCCCTTAGGCATTAGGGCAAAAATTACTCCAATCACTAAAATGATTCCTACTAAAATCTCAATAATCTGCTTTTTTGACAAATTCTTTGATTCTACCCAATTTTTTAACTTCGAATCCATAATCTACTCCCATATAATTTAATTTTCAGCGATCCGGTTAAAACCGGCATTTAATTGAGCATTTTGTGTCTCAGTAAGATCTGGCGTACCATCTCGACTTTGGTCAACCAGTACTACCGGCTCGCCATTATGATAAGCAAAGAAATAAGTAATATGGTTTGGTAGTGGTGGCACGTCTCCATCGTGATTGTAAATCGCCACTACATTATATTCATAATCGCCTTTTCCATCTTTACTCCAACCAATTGAGCTGCTCTGTCCGTTAACCGTTACGTTAGATAAATCGCGTGGATAGGTGGTTCCCGTCGAGGTTTCTATATCATTTACCCCATCATATTTATCGTAATCTTGATCCATAGTTACCGACCATTTATCAATAAATGACGATAATTTTTCGTCCTTGCTAGCGTTCCATAAACTACTGCTTTTTGTTTTTTCTTTAGGCATGAAACTTGATTTCTTCCCTTGTTCACTGTTAGAACTATTTTGTTCAAAGACTTCAGTATAGCTATTATTACTTGTCCAGATTACAATTAAATTTTTATTTCCATCGCCGTATTCACTCGATCCACCTTTTGGATAGAATGTGACCAAATAATTAATTGCAGCATCATCTTCATCAGTAAGACTAGCAACTAAGGTCCCTTGTTTCTCTTGAAAAATCAAATCATGGTTACCATTACTATCTTTAATACCCGCCGAATTCATTGTAATTTGACCATCAGTTAAATTAGTTTTCGACACCTTTAAATTAGCCTGTGTACTGCTTGTCACATCTTCATTTTTGGCAGTAGCTTTAACTAAATTCCACTCACCCATTAGGCTGCTATAATTTCCTGATTTTATTTCTTCAAAATTCATAGCAGCATCTTCATGTTTCTTTACCGGTTTTTGACTACTTTTTGATGAAGATTTAGATGTAGCTACTGATGATTGTGTAGACTGAGATTGCGTATCGTTACTTTTTGAACTTTGCTTACCACAGGCTGCCAACATCATCATTGCACAAATCGTAGTTAAAAATATAAATGTTTTTTTCATCGTAAGTTCCCTTCTTATTTACGCGTTATAGCCGAAATGGTAGTCGAAGCAGCGGCGATTCCGGAGTTAACAGCGGCACGATGAGAACTAGCAGCAATATCCTCTTGTAAACTTTTAATCTCTGCTTGGATTTGCATCTGACTTTCTTGGAAGTGCTGGTTTTCCAAAATATTAAATGCATCCTGTAAATCTCGAGCTCTATTTTCGTTAACTAAATTCCAAAGACGCAGTGCGTCCCAATAGTTATAGAATTTTTCAGGAAACCCTTTCCGTCCATTTTGATAGATGGGGTCGTTCATTTCTTTTTGTAGTTCGGCTTGAGCATTCTGAACTTTTTCGTTATCAGGAGCAATGTACATCAAATATTTAAAGCCAAATAAACCAAGTGCAAATAACACGCAAATTAGAGCATCACCTCTATATTCGCCATACCCATAAATAGCTGCGAGTACCCAAGCTGCAATCATTAACTTATGAAATTTTTTCTTGTCTTTTTGAAGTTTATTTTGAGCTTCATTCAAAATTTGTTCAGCATTTGCAACCGCCGCAGTTTCGTTACGTTTATTCATCAAGTAGTCCAAAATTTCTTCTTTTGTCACGATTGATTTACCTCTTTTCCGATTTATATTTTTGTATTAATGCATCCGACGACGGCTAGTTTTTGCTAGTCCAAACGCACCTAATAATGAAAGTAAAGCTAGTCCAATCATCGAGCCTTCGTTATTATTAGTTTCACCAGTTTGAGGTAATATTGAAGCTTTAATCACTTGAGAACGTGAACGATTCGACATTGCACGGGCTGCAACCATTGCTGGTGTAACGATTTTAGATGAGTCATTAGACATTGCACTGTTGTTTAATACAGTAGGATCATCCCATGTGTTGCTTGTGTCTGATGAATTTATTCCATTTGATGTATTTGAACCATTGTGGTTAGTGTTTACATCATGGCTCTCGTCGGAACCTTTTGAACCGTTATCAACACCGTCAATCGCATCGTTGATGTCGCGTTGATGTTCTAATTGGGCTAAACGAGCTTTTGCATCGGCCAAGGCTTTCACTGCTTTATCAGCAAGCGCTTGAAGGTGTTCGTAAACGACTTGGTCACCATCAGCTTCAATTTGCGCTTGGTTAGCAGCGGTTTTAGCATCATCATAAGCCTTTTGAGCGGCTTCAACGGCGGCTTTGGCATCAGCAAGCGCCTTATCAGCGTTCTTCAAGTCATTTAACTTAGCTTCTTTATCCGCTAAAGCTTGTTGACCAGCGGCCAGAACTGCTTGGGCAGCTGCTAATTTAGCTTGGGCATCAGCTAACGCATTATTAGCCTTTGCGAGCTTGGCGTTTGCGTCATTTAAAATCGCATGCTTTTGAGCTTGGTTGGCTTTGGCATTCGCTAATTTAGCTTTGGCATCATCCAATGCTTTTTGCTTAGCGGCATGGTTAGCATTTGCTTCGTCAAGGGCATGTTGCGCAGCAGTAACGGCGGCTTTAGCATCTTTAACCGCAGCTTGCGCTTGAGTTAAGTTAGCATGGGCTTTAGCTTGGTTAGCTTTAGCCGCATTTAAAGCAGCATTGGCGGCGTTGAGTGCAGCTTGAGCTTTCGCGTTGTTGGCCTTAGCTGTAGCCAAAGCTTGGTTAGCTGCATTGGCATCCGCTTGCTTAGTCTTCAAGTCGTTTTCCAATTGGTCAATCGTTGATTGAGAAGGAACGTCAGACTTGATGGGGGTGGTGTCGAACTTGCTTTCGTCTTGAATGGTATAGTCATAAACGAAATTGAAGATGGCATTAATAAGCGTTTGACCGGCAACCGGAGTATCGGTTGGGGTGAGTTGGCTCCAACCAATACCCATCCAAACATTGTGACCTTGAGCACCATAGCGAATGCCAGCAATGCTTGTAGCATGGTCCCATTCTTCATCATTGAACAAGAAGGCTTGCATAGCATCATATAAAGCTTTCTTGAAATCATCTAAGCTCATATTCCACGATTCACCAAGAACTTTACCAGCAACAATGGCAATGTCTTGGTCACTCAATTGAGTTAATCCATGGTCGCGGGCAATTTGGTTATTAGTATTAAAGTCGTGGCCATTCGCAATATCCCAATTATTTTTCGTGTAAGCATTGCCAATTGCTTGACCTAAATCTTCTGAACCATTTGAGATTTGAACATTTTCGGTACCAAATTGGTCACGAACATTATTAATCAATTCTTGGGCATATTGGTTTAATTCGTTAATATACTTATCTAAGTCGGCTTGACTATTAATCTTAATTGCTTGGTCATGGGCATTAGAAACATAGCCACCATTGATTTCCCATTCTTGTTTTGTCGCTGCTAGCAACCGGTCTAAAATGTCTTGATAGTCAGCATCGTTAGGGTTAGCATTTTGATATGCATTTAAAGCATCAATGTATTCGCGACTTAACAAAACTTGATTAGGGTTTGCTTGATGACTTTTAGCGTCATCTAACGCCTTTTGGGCATCATCTTGGGCCTTATTAGCGGCATCGGCTTTGTGTTGGGCATCGTTTTGAGCTTTAGCCGCATCATCAGCATGTTGCTTAGCATCATTAGCTTTTTGAGCTGCATCATTTTGGGCTTGGTCAGCTTGATTAGCACCAGCTTGAGCTTTAGAAGCGTTATCTTGAGCGTGGTTTAAGTCGTCTTGGGCTTGGTCTAAGTCTGCTTGAGCATGGTTGCCTTTATCAAGGTCAGCTTGGGCATCGTTTACATTATCTTGAGCTTTAGATACCGCGTCATCCGCCTGGTTAGCATCATTTTGGGCTTGGTTGACATTTGACTTTGCATTATTAACGTTGTCTTGGGCATGGTTAACGTTATTTTGGGCATCTTCCACGTCTTGGTTAGCTTGGTCATTTTGCTTCTTTTGGTCATTAACATCATTTTGGGCTTGGTTAATGGCATCATCCGTAGCATGGTCAGCTTTATCTTGAGCGGCTTGCTCGTTAGACTCAGCGTCATTTAAATCGTCTTGCGCTTGGTTAGCATGATCAGCAGCTGCATCAGCCTTATTTTGGGAATCATCAGCAGTTTGCTTAGCATTGTTAGCCGCGTTTTGAGTTTGGTCCGCATTCTTTTGCGCGTTATCAACGTCGCTTTGCGCTTGGTTGATGTCATCATCTAGTTTTTGGTTTTGGGCCTTAACCGTTTGCACTTGTTCGGGAGCAGGAGCTTTAACCGTATCAGCATGGGCGGTCGTACCTGCACCAACCACAACGGCACCAGTAGCAGCAAGCGTAGTAGAGAGCACTGTAAGATTTGATTTATTCGACATATTATTCCTCCAAAATAGAATATTGTGTTTATGTATTTCAAACTTTTACCGTCAAGCACTGGTTAAAAAACATATAAATTAACCAACTAAACCAACATAGCTGGAGCATTAAACGTTGATATTAAAATAGCCAGTACTTAATACCCCCTATCATATCAAAAAAGAATTTTTATATCAATATTACCCATATTTTATACATGCAATACTTGTATATGATTTTGCTAACCTGAACGGAGGGCAAAAACATATGAATATTACTTCTTTTAACACTCGTTTAAAATCTGCCAGAAAGTTAAAACATTTCACCCAACTGGATTTAGCAAATAGATTAGACGTTAGTAAGGGTACCGTTTCAGCGTACGAACAAGGATTGTCATACCCATCACTAGAGACACTTGTAAAAATATGTAACATTTTAGATACATCTGCCGATTATCTTTTAGGTATTTCTGATGATTTAACCTTTAAGATGGGTGGCTTAACTGATGAACAAACTGAAAGCATTCTACAATTTATCTCTCTTATTGAAAAAGCAAATGAAACACTTCAGTAAATATGCTCACAAGCACAAAACAGAAATTTAGCGCACTAAAAAAGCTTTGACAAATTAATCGTCAAAGCTTTTTATGAAGGTAACCCCGCACACATTCCCACCAATTTTGGCAGGGTTTTGGTAGGGAAATATGTTAGTTTTAATGAAAATCAAGCATTTTTCAAGTCGAAAAACGTTGATTTATAGGGATTTTCTGTTCAACCAGGTCATTCCCATTCAATAGTTGCATCGCCTAAAAAAAGCCTTCATTACAAGTTTCTTAAAAATGGTACCCACTTTTGTACCATATTGATTATAACTTCAAAACTTTTTCCATTAATATAGACACTAAATAGCTGTAATGATCGTAAAATAAAAACCACTATTAATTAAAATAGTGGCATAAAAATATGTATCCCTTTTCCAGACAAGGAAAAGGAGGTAAATAAAGGAACTTGTCGAGTCAAATACCCCTATTTGACTCATAGAGGTCGTTACCCTCTAAAAACATATCTATTAGAACCATACTACACAATCTAGTTTTATGCAAGCTTTGTAAATTAAACAAAATACGCTATACTAATTAGTGGACGACACGTAACCACAACCCCATGGAATGGTCGTCTGAAAGGAGGTCGTTACCTCTATGGCAAAACATATCGAAAACTTTTTGCGTGGTTGGGTAGTCCCAATTATTAAGGGGATTATTTCCTCCGCAATTTGGTTCCTCATTATTAACCTGTTTTAATAATGGATACCACAATTTAGAGAGAGTGCCGGCAAGCAGGCCAACTCTCTCTTTTTTGTACACCCTTATTCTAACATACTGTTTTATAATGCAAAACAATATTTCTTAACATAATTTAGTACCATACTATTCTAGTACTGCCCTATCCTGGTTTCAAATTTTATTTACTCAACCGATTTTTTAAAATTATTCCGTAAAGCCTGTATATGTAAAAGTTAATTGGTAATGTTCTTTAATCCCACTAATGACTTCCTTCAAATAGTCTATGTCGTAATTTTTAATTGTTCGTAATGGGATGGAGTGTGGCCGTTTTCCCCTTTTTTCTATGTAAATAAAAAAGTTGTAGCACTTGTCGAATCTGTCATCAACCACATTGATTTTGTAAATCGTGTTTGGAACACGCTTAAAATGCTCCTGGATTCTTTCCAAGATAATTTTCACATCTTTATTCATAGTATAAACACCTCCTGCTAATTATACGAACTTACGTTTGCGTTTGTCAAAATAAAAAAGCCTCCGTCCGAAGACAGAGGCTAAATAATTACTTCCTAATTTTAATAAGCTTAAAAATTACTATGGTCGTTAATACTAATCTGCAATCGGTCCAGTGGTTCGCCGTACATTCCGGCCCATGAATCAAACCCAGCCACAGAACCATTGTCGGCACAGGCACCGAGATAGCCAGCTCGCTGTGTTGATTGTGAGCGGTAGTATGCTTGTTGATAAGTCTCGCCCTTCGGCGTTGTGTAGTACATCTGGACGCCGTCGATTGTGTGTCCTTTAATACCAGCTACACCGTTAACTGTGTCGTTCTTGTTAGCTTTATGGATCCAAGGCAACCAGCCATCTTCGATTGTGTAAACCCGGTACTTAATTGAGCCACGGTTAACTTTAACGTAAAGCAAATCGTGCGCACTGTATGGCATGCCAGCGAATCCGTTAGCACCAGAACCAGCGTTCTTAACTGGCGATAACCAGTGGCCATTACGTTGATGCATAGCGTAGGTTACATCCACATGCTTCTTATTTGAAGGCTTGACTGGCTTAGTTTGCTTACCATCATAACCGTTGTGCGTAATCCCTGTTAAATCGATGTTGCCATCTAGCCCACCATTAATATAGGTAGAAGTGAACTGCCAAATAGCCACTCCATCCATAGTTGGAAAAATTCCCCAATATGGTGTGCTACGGACTAAGTAATCGGGATAAGCAGCAATCCAAAGGCATGTACCAAACTTCTGTACAATGCGCTTGTAATCAACATGTGCCAATGTGTATGGCTTGTAGCTGTAGTACATTGGAGTATATCCAGCGTTCTTAATCTGTTGCATACCAGCGATGATAGCGTCCGTATTAGCTTTAACGCTGCCACTAGCACCGTCTTCATAGTCTAGTGCTACAATACTGCCTTTTGGTGTTTTAACTCGTGGCAAGTAGTAGTTAAGGCATTGCTTACCGAGTTCTGTACTACCACCAACACCATACCAAATGTAAGTATGTGCCCGCATCCCTTGACTTAATGCACTAGAAACTTGACTATTGTACGTAGCTTGGTTGATGAACGTTCCACCATAAGATCCACCAATTTGAGCAATAGCAAACTGGTCATTCTTATAACCTTTAACGCCGTTATATCCTTGGTACTTAGCCCAATCTACACCTTGACTACGAACAGATGTAACCGACTTTTTAGCTTTTGCCTTACCAGTTTTAGCTTTGGCAGTGGTGGAGTGTTTCTGAACCGCCTTATGTTGCACGTTGGTGTATTGGTTGTTCGTAGCGCCGCCAGCATTGGCACTAACCAGTGGAGCGGTACTTACTCCAACAAAAAAGGCTGCCGCAATTGCAGCAACCCATTTTAATTTATTTAGTTTTGTCATTTGGCTCTCCTTTTTGGTTACTAACTACCGTAACATCACTGATTACTCCTAACATTCCTAATAATGTTAATACGGTGTTAATAATCCCTACAATATTTTGCCAGTCGACTGGATAATTGTAGCCGAAGGCTACCATTAATTGTTGAACTAAAACGATTAGTAAACTAATCAATCCTGCCCACAACTTACCGTCACGCCAATTGATGTTTTTTACGTTCTTCATTAATAACTGCCTCCCCATATTTTGTCGTGTAAATCCTTAATTCGTTCGTGGTGGCGGTCTAACCGCCGATCATGCTCGTCTACTCGCTTATCTAACTCATCAATGCTAACCCTTATTTCTCTCAGATTATCATTAAGTGTTTTAAAATTTTTGTTTAAATCTTTTATATCATCTTGAAATGGGCCAAAAACGATGTATTTAAAAAGCAGGCTAACCATGCCTGCCATAAAAAGAATGATAGTTACGATCGATGCCCATTCCCCCCAAGACAACCCCAACAGTGTGTGCAATCTTGCACCTTCTTTCCACTTAATTTTTCCAAAATAAAAACGCCTATGGTGTAGGCGTTACGTAATCTTCTCCAGTAATTTCTTTGTACTGGTCTGCCGTGATGTTGCCACACTTTACTGCTTCGGCTACCATAGCATCCGACCATAGCCCTGAATCAGCAAATCCTTTAATCGCTTCAAAATCTGGAAACTTCATTATTGATTACCCCCTGTCATTATTTGATATGCCATCTGTGCATTTTGGTTTTGCAACGTTTCAATTGTCTGGCTATCAATCATCTGTTGATAGCCAAGTGATGCTATCTGTTTTTCAAGATTGTTCGGTCCAAATTCTGGATCTTTTGGTGCCGAATAATCGGCATTTTTAATAATTTGACCATCTTTCAACATGTAGAAATTAGATTTAAAATTCTGAATAAATCCTTCAGGGAGTTCTCCAGAATAATCAACACCACCATCTATCGTCCCAACGACTGAAATTTCTGTAATAAGATTATTTTCATCTAATACTAATTGGATTGGTTCCACAACAACGCCCCCTATCTAATACCTGTAATTGCTGTGATTTTAAAGTTGTCACCATCATCGTTATTAGTTGCTTTCATTGCATCAAGATTAACTTGATGCGGATTGACCGTAGTTAGCGTTAAGCTTTTTTTATCGCTTGAAACTTCTAATTTAAATTCAAAAAAATCAAGGTAATTATTATCAGGTGTTTCGTTATTTGTGTTTGGTTTTAACGCAATCGAAATCACCCCTGGAATCACATCATTGCCTTGTCCGCCACTGGACACCTCATAAACAACGTGCTTTTCAACATTCCCAAAAAACATTGTCGAAACTTCAATTTTTCCAAACTTATCTAACGAATCAACTAAATTAATCTTCGTGCCTTTTTTGTAAATTGCTCCAGACCAAAGTGTAACCTCACCTTTGACCTCTTGCCATTCAGATGGCATTAACTGACTACCTGTTTTATGCTGATTGAATTTAAAAAAACGGTTAGCAGCTACTAACTGTGCTAAATAAGTTCGATCGCCTTCGGTTTCCCAAATCCGAATAAACCATATCCCTGGCGAACCAATGTTGTCCGGCACATTTTTCGGATTAAAGATATGATAAAATCCAGGCTCTAATTTAAAAATATCAGTTTGCTCCGGTTTAGTAATTGGATTAAAAAAACTTAACATTTCAGGTTTAGCAAGACCCAGATTATCAGCTGTTACTGGTAATTTTAATTTATTTTTTAGGTTCTTAACTTGCCGTCCGAGCAAATTTATGGAATCTTTTAAGCTCATTACCATTTATGTTCCCCCTTAGTAACTGTATTTTCGATCGGTTGCCCGACCAAAACCATAGATGCTTACCGTCCGCTTTGCTGTATCAAAGCAATAGACCGTGAAAGCCATTGATTGTGCGCTGTCAGGTTCTGTGTCAGCTTTGGTATTGCAGTCATTCAGCACAGTGGTCATGGTAAACCGATCGAGCGGCACTGTTAATTCACGATGAACATGTCCCGCGATGAAGGCCGCCACCGAACGTGGCCCCTGTTCGGAATAATCTGCACTAACTGAAACCTTAAGCTCATTAGGAACGTCTGTACCACTTGAGCCAGAGAACGAATTACCTACGTCCACAGCATCTAGTAGTCCTTTTAACAATTCAAAATTATATTGATGGGCCCCCGTGTCCGTCCAACCGTAATAGAGGGGGGCGTGGCCCACGACGACTACTTGGTAATCTTTTGGAATATTACTAAAAGCTACCTTAGCTAGCCAATCTAATTGTGCCTGCCCATAGGTGTGATATAACCATCGAGTGAACTTCGGTGTGCCATCTTCATTAACAGCTGTTTCTGGGATATCTTCGGTATAGATTCCCACTAAGCGGATTTGAGCCTCATCATAATCTTTGTAAAAGTACATGCTGCCTTCGTTGCGCACTTCGCCGTTAATTAAATCACGCGTATGGAAAAGCTGTTCTAACTCGTCATTAGTAATGATTTCCGAAGGTTTAATAGCTTTGTTATACGATTTTGATGGCGAACCATCATCATGATTCCCAACCAAGGCATAACGATCAGTGTTAACTCCCGTTAGCAATTTTTCGTTGTACGCTGACAGCTCTTGTTTAGTATTTTCAATCGAGGAATCTAGTCCATTAACGTGATCACCATTCGCAATCATTACGTCCACAGAGTCTTGTAAATAATTGAATGCAGTTAGATGTTTATAAGCGTCTTTGGTGTAGGGATAACTTCCCCAAATCGTATTACGGTAACGATCTTCATAATGCGCATCACTAATGATCGCAATCTTAAACTGATCCTCTGGCAGCTTCGCTTTAAAATCATCTAGCTGTTTTTTTAAATTAATCGGTAAGCTTTCTCCGATATCGGTATCATCATCAATATTGACTTCTCCATAAATGGCATCTGACAGCTTTTTGGTAAAATCATCTAAATCTGATTTAGTAGCTAAATTATTGTCATCAATCATTTTGAGTAGTTTATCCAACTCACCTTCGGCTAATCCGATTCGATTCGTAAGCGATGTCAAATCAGTGTCGCCCTGCTTAATCATCTCAAGAATGGTGTCCCGCAATGTTTCCCACTTTTTATTAATGTCACCAATCTTAGAATCGGCTTGAGCCGTGGCCCAATCAAGTAGCTTCTGCAACTCTGAGCGAAACGGCATTGAATCCACATACATATCCGGATTGCCATTTTTAACCTCAAAACAAACATCATTACTTGTTATTCGTTTTCCGGCACTATTTTCCAATCCGAAGAATCCGTAGAACATCCCTTCTTGTGGAAACATCGCACCCGGAAGATCCATCTTAACTTTGCCGGCGCCAATAATGTCGTCGCTTGAACCGTGGTAACTAACCGCCACCCCGGTTTCAGCTGTTACCTTCCCGTGTTCGTCAGGTTGCCCAACGTAGCCCATCGCGAACGGGGTTAAGCTTTCAGATGTCATGCGTTCAATAATCCCACGTTCTCGGTACTCAATCATTAGTGGTATTTGCTCGTCACCTACGCGTGCGTTGAAACTGTCGGACATGTCATAGACGTCTACATTATTTTTGGTGCCGTTAGGCTTGTACATGTCGACAATAATTCTTGTGATTTTATCTGTATAATTCAAGTTACTCCTCCCCCTCATTCTTAATATGCTTACCATCAAAACTGATTGGCATGTCGTAGTACTGTAGTACTTTAACCAGTTCGGTGAAAAGCGTGATTACATCCTGCTTGCTGATATAATCGGTATCGTCATCCGTGTTCAGGATGTCGATTATCTTGTTAATCGTGTCCTTAGTTGTTTTAAAATTACCAACTAAATCTGTACGTTCATCCCTATCACCTAAACGTAAGTCATCGGTGACCAGGTCGATTTTTTTAAGCTTATCCGTCATCCTAACCATCTTCTTTCGTAAATGTTGGCTTGCCGTCATTAGTGACTGACATTACAAAAATAGAACCATCTGGAGACTTAAATTTAATCTTTTCCAGCGGCTCTACTTGTAATTTATCCAGCTTTGTTTTATCAGCTTGCGACATTAGCCCGTCCTCATTAGCGCTGGCCACGTCCAATCCAACAACTGCGTCCCGATGGGTAACTGGATAGAACTTTGTTCCTTCCTGTGCTAAATACCTTTTCTCAGTCATCAATTTCACCATCCGATATTGTGGTAATCCCTTTGGCCAACTGTTCTTGAACGTTACTCTGGCCACGTTGTAATCCGCTAATCTCCTTAGCCGCCTGGGCTTTGTTGGAGTTCAAATCCGCAATCAACTGGGTTGGATTGAGTAGAAAATTACCGAATGTAACCGTGCTTTCTTTTGATTTATCCTGCGGGTACAGGTCAATCTGAATAATTCGCAACTCTTCGTCGAGCCCTTGCCGGCTCCGGACGAATCCGTAGTTACCCAGCGCCAAATCATTCAGCTTATCGGCAATATTGTTGTCCGCGGCGAATCGATTAAGATTGGCGGTGTACTGGATGCTGGGACTATCAACTAGGGTGGCCTTCATTTTGTTGATGAGGTCGTTCTTGTCTTTAGCGGTGTCGTCATTATAGAGGTCCGCATCGATAACGCCATAGACGCTAGATTTTGGACTGGTATATTCAGCGGTAAACTTTGGCTTGTCGTTATCGTCTGTCGGCCCCTCACCATAGATGTGCGTCCTGATAGGCGTGTAATCGGCGGAGTTGGCCAATGAATAGATGTCGTTGTTGTCAATAAACACAAACGCGTTCTTTTTACCAATCGACTTATACAGGTCGATATGATAGCCGTTCGCGGTGTACTCAACGCCGAATGCCGAAATGACCGATTCGTTAAACAAATCTAGCGCCCGACTTCGTCCAATCGCGTCAGTAAAATTGTGATTAGGTACCTGGTCATGGATCGTATACGTAAACTTCGTACCAGCTGTGATAAATTTCATCACAGCATCTAGGCTTTGATTGCCTTTAATGGTTGTCTTAACCAAGTGCTCATCTAAGTCCTGGACGACTTGGAGGGCGGTCACACTTTTCTGATAATAGTCGGATAAGCTCTGACCATCCTCCTGGGTAATTCGATAAACCTGCCCAGTTTCCGGAATGGTGAACAACGAACGCGCTTGCACCATTTCATAGGCCTGATCGTTGCCTGGAATATTGGCCGTGGTGAAGTCTAGTTGCTCCACTTGATTAAGTTGCTTAGTCACGTGCACGTCGCTAACCAGTAGTGGCGCTTGATTGCCCGCTATATCCGTAACAATTAACATGCCACCCCTCCTTTAGTAATAAAATCGAGTATCCACTGAAAACGTAAAATCAGTAGCACCTGAAATAGCAAATGAATTTTTTCCGACCTTTAAATCTAAATAAGCATGGTTACAATTCTGAAATGCTAATTGATTGTTAAGTACGGGTTTCATCCCGTAAATCTGTAATTTATCACTCTTTTTCAGCCCCCTGTTAAATTTAAGAGTCTGTCCAGTTGTGTTATTGGTAATCATTAGCCCGTCGGCCACCGTCCCTTGAAATTCATATAACACTGGTCGCTCCTCCGCCTTAAGTGGGATATTACCGAGATTGTAGACGTCAAATTTGTTCGTTGTGAACTTATATGAATAATCTACATCTTTCGGGAGGTTCATCCCTAAGCCCCACTTATTATCAAACTTCGTGAAGTTGTCTTCACTGGTCATTGAAACAGATTCGGCGAACCCATCCTCCGACATCAAATTAATCGTGATTGGTTGCGTGAACCAGAAGTTATTCAGCCGTGGATAACTGAACCCATCTACGCTAACTTTCCAACGAATCATCGGGATTCGCATATTAATCACGTAGAAAGATTCGTAACCGGGAAACACTCGCAGTACTCGTTCCCGCATTAATTCGTAATCGTACACGTCATGTGCTCTAACCTGCACAACCAGTGGAATCGTCGTCTGCTGAATCTGGGACGCGGTCTGTGTTGCCTTAGTTTGATGAATCTGGGTGAAGGTATGTTGGTACGCAGGACTGGGCGGGTCAAAGCTAATTACCCGAATGTCCAAGTCATCCAGATTGTATGTTGTCCCGTCCAGGTGCTGGATTAAAATACTCTCAGTCATCTTAGTGGAACCCACCTCTCTTCTTCGTTTCAATCGTGATTTGCTTAGCTTGACGCGCCTGATTGATTGGATAGGTAACATCAGCAAGCGTCTTGCTATCAAGAATAACGGTGGTGTTGATGTCGCCACCATTGCTAGCCGTTGCCACGTTAGCTCCAGTGTTAGTAGGATTGCTAACATTGGCGATTGCTTTCCCAGCGAATTGGTGCGCCTGTTCTGGCACGTGGCTAATTGCGTTAAGTGCGTGGGCCAGCTTACCATTCGGTGCTTTATTGAGTCGTTCCGCAATGGTTTCCATGATTAGGTCATCCGCTGTGGCACGGCTTGGATTGATAGCTACTTCGGGTTCACCAGGCACTTCATTGAAAATGTTGAGCTTGCCCCATTGACCCCAACCGCCGTTAGCATGCCGAACCGCACCAGTTGGGCCCCAACCACCAAGGGTTAAGTCCGAACGCCAGGTTGTGTCGTTAAACATGGCCACCAATTGGTCGAGGGCGGACAAGATGTTCTTGTGTCCTGGCATTGCATAGTGCATGAAAGTTGAATCAATAAATTGGAGAATCCCTTTAGATGGATGCCCTAATTTAGCGTTCTTGTCCCAGTGGTTAACAATCGTTGGATTGCCACCCGATTCATGCTGGATAACACTTTCAATGTGCCGGATGTCACTGGCTGAAATGGAGACCCCAGCAATCTTCGCCGCCTCACGGATTAGATCACCAGAGACCTTACCACCGCTGGCAGTCCCAACGCCGTCTGAATCTGTAACTAATGGTGCGAGGTGCTTTTTGATGAACGAGAAGACGCCTGGGCCAAGCTCCTTCTTAACGAGGCCAACTAAGCCCTTGTCTGCCTTGGTGTCTTTCTTCTTGTCGTCTTCCGACTTTAGACCACGAACACGGCCGTAGATTGGCGTTCCAGGGAACGTCGACACAGGACTCATCCCAATGTTAGGGTGTGAGCTTGGACTCATCGCCGACCAGTACTTACCATTTCCGGCATATACCCCAATGTGCTCATCGTTACCAATCAGGTCACCAGGACGAAGTTGATCCTTGCTAATATGTTGCGTCCGGGCAATCTGATCACCAGAAAAATGTGGGTATGAGATGCCGAACGCTTGCTTGAGGGCGTACATTACCAATCCGGAACAATCAAAACTATCTGGGCCAGTAGCACCCCAAACATAAGGCTTGCCAGTTCCGTATTTCTCAACGGCCTTTAGCAATCCGGTCGCATCACCACTAGCGCCGCCAATGGCTTCGTTGATAACGTCCCAAACGGTCGCCCACCATTTCTGGCCCTGCTTGTCCGCTTGTTTTTTAAACACTGTTTCGAACGCCTTTGGCACATCGCCCTTGATTTTTGGCTTTTTGCTAAACAAAGCCGCAAACGACTTATTAACGTTCGAGCTTAATCGTTCAGCCAATTCAATCAACTGCTGGTAGCCGCCGTTGACGCCCTTAAATAGTGATGAACTAAAAATGCCAGTCCCATCCGCGAAGTGCGTTAGTCCTGACATTTTAAACATTTTATTTTCAGTTGCGTTAAGCACGGCGTCGCCTGGTTCTAAATAGTGAAGCACGTTGTTGCCGGCCGGTTCGTAAGAGCTACCATCAGCCTTAACCACGCGTTCTACATTATTAGTTTCCGGACTGTCATTGCCGTCGTTTAGCATGGCTAATGTGCCACGAGTTAGACGACCATTCTCAACTAATCCAGTACCAGACGCGAACTTGATTGGTGAAATGGTCTTGGGCGATCCGCCGAATTTACCGAGGACATAGTCAATGCCCTGGATGCCGCTGTTAATGTAACCAGCGGTCTTATGCATGCCGGAATTGGACAGGTCGGCAATGTCTTTCCAGACGGATTTCCAACTGGAGCGCAACGTGTTGCCGAGCGACTTCCAGGTCTTTTCAAAAGAATTGCTAAAACTGTTCTCAGTTTTAAGCATCTTGTTGGTTGACGAGGATAGGTCACTCTCAATCTTGTTGACGTCCTTCTTTTCATCGTTGGCGGCATCTTTCCACAAACGTTCCCAATCCCTCTCAAACGTTGATTTAAAGCGATTGAGGTCACGGACGATTGAATTAGTCATGTTGTGAAATACTTTGACAAATCCAGTGTCTCCGGCCGCCTTATTAGCAATGCTAAATTGTTTGCTTAATTCGGATCCAAAACGAGATTTTTTCGCCGTCCGTTCTAGTTTCGTTAAATCAGAGTTTAGTCTGGCCACACCCTTGTTCTTTTCGATTGACCGCATTGATCTAGACAACGAATCGAATGACTTGGCCAGTGATTTAATCGGTTTGGCCAACTTGCCCCAGTCCTTGGCGTCAGCTCTAATCTCTTTGCTGACAGCCTTTAGTTCCTTCGAAGGGTTGTTATTTTTTAGATCTTTTTTTAACTTTTTAAGTGAATCGCCAATTTTGTTGCGCATTAAAGTTTTATCAAGATTAGCAATGTCCTTATTTAAGTTGTTAAAGGAGCGATCTTTTTGGAATGGCTTTAGTGACAGCTCCAGGCTGTTTAATCCAGCAGTTAAGCTACGAGACGATTTAGCAAACTTATCCCAAGTTTTAGAACTTTGAGTAAATTGCTTAGTAATTGCCTTAAGGGTATCTTTAGGATTGTTGTCCTTTAGTCCTTTGGTAATCGCCTTAATCTCGTTCGTTGGATTGTTATTTTTAAGCCCCGTCTTAAGTGTGTTAAGTGACGCGCTTATTTTAGTGTTGCGTAAGACGCTTTCTAAATTAACGATCTGGGTTTGTAGCTTATAAAAAGCATTATTGCTATCAAGCCCCTTCATTGATTTAACAAGCTTGTCAATCGATTCAGCAGCTTTAGAGCTTGATTTACTAAAAGATTTCCATTTCTTGTTATTTTTGCTCAAAGATTCAGAAATTTTATCAACGGTTTTCGTCGGATTGTTGTGTTCTAAATCTGCTTTGAGCTTTTTAAGATTATCGCCTATTTTAACGTTTTTGAGCGTGTTATCTAATTTAGGCAAATCATGGTTAAGTTGAGCAAAAGGATCTTTTTTCATCGAATCAGCAAAACTATTCAGCGCCCTGAATGCATCGCCAATCTTTTTAATCGGCTTGGCCAACTTATCCCAACCGTCAACGCTCCTCTTCAAACGTTTGTTCATCGAGTTTAACTCTTTAGTTGGGTCGTTCTTTTTAAGGAACTTTTTCAATCCATCGAGGGCACTCTCATATTGCTTCATGACTGGGATCATCGCTTTAACATTAGCAATGTCTTTCTTGGACACCTTAACCGTGCCCATCGCTTCGATTGCTTCGTCTTCGGCAATGTCCTTCTTAGACTTCTTCGATTTTTTTGACTTTGGCTTTTTGTCGACGTGTCGATTACCGGTAATGGTGTCCCAAACATTTTTGGCATCATCAATAACGGAGCCTAGAAAGCTTTTTGATGTCTTGACGAAGTCTGGCCACATTTTGTCAAAACGTCCACTAAATAAGTCAGCCGCTTCTTTGCCAGCCAAACCGAATGATGTAGCAAAAGTTTTCTCTGGCAGCATGATTGCCTTCCACATACCTTTAATCACACCGTCAGCAATTCTAATCACTGGCGCAATTTTCGGATGTTTCTTTTCGACTTTGGCTGTGAAATTATTTAGCTTGAACATGGCTTCGTGAGTGTCAAAACCAATCTTTGCAATAATTCCGTGTGGCTTGTAACCTTTAGCCCAATCATTCCATCCGTTGCCAAACTTTTTGGTGGCTTTTACTACCCATCCACCGGCTAATTCACCAATGATGTTTCCAATAGCCATTCCAGCCGGTCCACCTAAAGCAAAACCAATACCTGCACCTAAAAGCCCTCCAATGCCTTTACCAACATTTTCAGCCCTTTTGCTTTGATTCTTGGATGTAAATGCCTTAAATAGATCAAAAGCAGATAATGCTATACCTAAGCCGCTTACTAGCTTTCCACCTATGTTTTTACCGAAACTAAACATTTTAGAAAGTAAGTTTCTAGGCATAATTTTAGAAGATAACCCCCGAAGCATGCCTGATAAGCCAGTAGTAGTGCCAAAACGCTCACCACGTGATAGAGCACTAGCATCCTTAACGTCAAATGATGCCATGCTTGAACTTAGCACAGCATCCATTACTTTTTTAACCCCATTAACTGGAATACTAGCAATTCCTTTGATTCCTTTATAAATATCCCAAATGCTACGTGCACCACTAGCTAGTTTCTTAGTTACAAAGTAAGCTACTAATATTTTTCCAATATCTTCAATGCCTTTTTTATGCTCAGAAATGGACTTCAATCCATCTGCGATTCCATCAATCCCATCAGATTTAACGCCAGGGATTAATTTAAAAAATCCTGTAATACCTTCCCAAACGCCTTTACCAAGAGAACTAGAAATAGAACCAATGCTCTTAAAGATACTAATAATGCTCTTAGAATGGTCAGCTACCCAATGTAATGTACCCGAAACAAAGTTACCAAACTTCTCAATAACGCCATCCAGCATGCTAGAAATATCTTTTCCGCCCATTGCGGACGAGAACTTAGACATGACTTCTTGCATCCCTTTATTGACCTTCTTACCCAAGCCCTGAAACTCTTGTTCAGTTTTTGGATCAGATGACCATTCGGAAATCTTACCAACAATTGGATTTTTAGATTGAAGAATTGGAGAAAGCATGTCATTGAATAGTTTGGGTATTTGTGACTTAAGTTTTCGGGTCATACCAGGCAAAGTTTGCATCAAGTTTTCAGCAGAGTCTTTATACTTCTGACCTAACCCATTAATGACGTTAGCAGCGTCTTGTGCGGAAATCTTACCAGCTGACATTTGGTCACGCAACGTACTCATGGATAGCTTAGAACTGTGCTGAACCTTGCGTTCATAATCCAACAACTTTTCACCGAACATTGGGAATGCGTCGCTGATTTGATTAAAATCACCTAACTGCATCTTCCCCGACGACAACGTATGAGTTAAATCTAACCCGACCTGTTTTAACCGATCTCCACCCATGCCAATTGCATCACCTAAAGTCAGCATAGACTTGGTTAATTCTTCGGTTTTATCTTTGTTGTTATAAACATGATAAAACTGTTGAGCTAATTCATCAGTTACATCGACATCTTGACCTAGTGCGGTCGACATAGTATTAACCATATCAACCATGCCTTTGCCATCTTTAACACTACCTGTTAATGTCTTCCATGTAGCGTTCATAACCTGTTGCTTAGCGTTGTATTCGGTGACAGCTTCCTTAGCTTCGCCGATATGAGACGTTACACTAGCCCAAGCATTTGAAACAGTATTACCCAAAAAGGAACCCATAAAGGTTCCTGCTATCACACTTTTTATTTTTTCAGTATGCTCTTTGAAGAGGCTAAGGTTTCTTGTGGCTCCTTTTATGCCGCGATTGAAGCCACTGAAATCAGCCTGGAATCTCTGCTTAACCGGATTTTTAAACTTCTGCCGGCTTCGATTGGCACGGCTAACTTTTTCGTCAAATTCGGTCGTGTCTGCCTTTATAACTTGTTTAACCGTCTTACCCATCTCTTCGCGAATGCGATCATGAACAGACCTTGCTTTGTTGGCCATCTTGTCAGCATTCGCCGTGAAGTCCTGATCCATCTTGTCGCCGGTGTTAGTGCCTAGATTGGTTAACAGGTTCTTAATGCTTTCATAATCCGGGAGGAACTTCTCCTTGTGCAACAGCACGTCGATGTTAATTGTTCCATCTGCCATTTATTAACCTCCCTTCTCTCTTTATTTCTGTAACTATTGACTTTGCTTAGTTTGCACGGCCAGCATGTTGAACATTGACCCGATTGCATCATCAACAGCACTGGTGCTTTGTCCTTCTAGGGCATAATAATTCTGCTTTTCAATAAGGCTAGTCAGTGCGTTGCCTTCAAGGCCTTCAGTACTGCTTTGGCGAATATCAATAATCCGCATTAATGGCGATTTAGCTGATAAATTATTAAATAGCGCTCTGAACTTTTCCCAACGCAATTTATCCATCTCATCCAGCAGTTCGATGCCATAATCAAAAATAAAAGACGCATAGATTGCCTCTGCGTCTTGCGTGTAACTAAATGATTTAGGCGAAGGGCCAGATTGGTCATCGCCCTCGATGTTGTTATATGGTTCCTGGTGAATATAGTCGTTGAGGTCTCCTAACGCCTTAACGGCTACTTCATAATCATCAGCTGTTTCGAATGTCAGACCAAAACCGTCAAAAAAGTTCTGCCATCCAAGTTCCACTTTGGCAGTCCATTTCAAATCGTCATTCTCACTGACTTTATACCATTCCAGAACGTTGTTAAATGCCAGTTTAAATTCCACTTCGCCAATGCCGGTCATCATTGTTGATTCAAGCTTGTCGGTTAATGACAGCATGACTATCGCCTACTTCTTGGACTTAGACTTGATTTTTGTCTGGTCAAGATACTTGTTAATTTCGCCAAAAATCGTAGCAAGCGCCCGAGTTGAGTTGTGGCAATATTCATAAATTTCTTGGCCAGCATTGTCACCGAAATATTTGTCGAAGAATGGAATGATTGCATCCCGAATTTCTGCATATTCGTCGCGAGCAAAGTCTAATTGATCATCAACCGGCATTTCATTAAATTCTTCCTCGTCCATCTTGTCGAGATTTTGTAACGATTTAGTTACGGTTAGTTCAACCCGTTGGATTTCTAGCGCACATTCATCGTCATAGGTTAATTTACGTTCTTTGCCTGCGATACGGAATGAGTAAACTAGTCCTAATTGATTATCAATGTTAATGTTAATTGCCATGTTAATTCGCTCCTTATTTGTAATGGCCGCCCCAATCCGGTATTGTGCATTTATTCGGCGACTTTAATTGTTGTGTTAAGCTGCGGCGGTAACAGTTACCGCACACTTGTCAGTTAGTCCTCCATCATCCGTTGTGACGGTGATGTTAGCCTTACCTTCGGTCACTGCTGTGATTGTGCCGTCGTCGGCTACAGTGGCCACAGCTTCGTTGTCCGAAGCATAGGTCACCTTCTTATTTGTAGCGTCATCTGGTGCAACTGTAGCGGTTACCTGTTTGGTGTCACCCACGGTCATTGACGCCGCCTTTTGTGATAGCGTTACGCCAGTAACTGCTACGCTTGCGTCTGGCACATTAAATGCTGGCACGTCGACCTTATCGGACGTGTTAGTACCATCGGTAAATGCTACCTGGTAATCACCAGCCGATACCTTAGTACCTGGTGCTAATCCTGTGATAGCTACCTGACACGTGCCGGTGTCGCCTTGTGCAACTGGCTTGCCATCCTTGTACGCGACTAATGATTGATTACTTCTATCTGCCATGTTGGCACCTCCTAATTAGCATTAACGGTTGCCCCGTCTTTGTTCGGTGTTGCTGTGATACCGGACGGGGAATCTATTTTCCCAATTGTCCACCATCGCCGGAGATGATTCCGTTTTGGCCAGTGCCGTCATCATTGTTAGTTCCATTCGTTCCAGGTACCGGTACACCATTCATCGAAAGCGTGAACGAGAATGTTTGGCGGGCATTAGCATTACCACCGAACGGAACGATAGATGTCAACGTGCAGTTCGCGGTAATTGTATTTCCACCTTGATCAGTCCAGCGAACTAACGTACGTAAGGCATCGCCCATTGCCATGAAGCGAGCTGCAATATAATCTTGTGCTGGATCACCAACGACGCGTTGGCCAGTAATGGCAAATGTAACTCGTTTTCCAGTTTCGTCTGTTTCACCCCAGCCTTTACCGTTCCAAAAATTTTGTGTTTCAGATGTCGCATTAGCAGCAGGCGTCATTGACAAGATTCCTTGCGAAATGTTTGCCCATTTAGCATTTTTAACATCGTCGCCTTCGGCCGTTGGATCTTGGCCACCGTTTAGATCAATTTCTAGTTTGTTGACCCAGTTTTCTGGTCGTTTTAAAGTCTTTTCAGGCATTTTAAATTCCTCCTATTTATTTGTCCGTGTAATAATTTGTACAAAAAAATTGAGCATGTAATCGGTGTAACCTTGCTCGTCCTGTTCGGACATGCTAGGTAATCCGGTCTGCTCAATTTCTTGAAAAATATAACTGTCGTCATTGCTTGGTATATCATCAACTGTTTCAAGGTAGTTACTTATGTCCCACATGAACTTATCAGCCAGTTCTGCGTCTTTTGTTCGCATTGCAATCGTGTAATTCATACGCATTACCCGACCAATCTTCATCGAGTGTTGACGACCCTGGATCAGGCGCCAATGCAATGCACTCCCCCGGTCGCATATACCCAGCAATAACTTTGTATGGCAAGTCGACTGTTTCATTAACCGACTCAACCAATCTTTCTACTAAATCCATCTATAATTTGCTCCCTTCAACGAAAGCTTTTTCGATGTTGCCCATCTTTTGGCTGTCGCCTTTCACACGCAAGTCCCAGCGCCGACTAGTGCCGGGTGTGGTGTAGTGCTTGACCTTATGGCCGTTAATTACGCCGTAGAACTGTGCCCTGGCGTAAGGAGCATGATAAACGACTGAATGGCCACTCACGTTTAATGTGGCGCTCTCTCGCAGTGCATTAGAGCGCTTTGGCACGAATTGCTGCATCTCGGTCATGGCTTGATTGACTGCCAACTTCTCACCGTTGTTGAAGCGGTCGGGAACCTTGTTGAATTCACTCAAATTCAAATCAACGTTAAAAGCCATCACAACACCTCCAACTCATACGAATAAACGTCATTGCTGTAGGGATGCCGATTGTCGACGATGTTGGTAACGGTGTACTCCACGTCTTCAAAAATCAGCTTGTAATTATTAACTGCGTCGTGTTTCAGCACGGGCAGTGGCGTTGTAATTCCCGAATAAAAAAAGACTATGGCGTTGGCCACAATCTGTCGGTCGTTATTTGTTCCGGAATAGATTGTCTGTGGTTGCACCACACAATTCCGGATGACAACTTTTTCGTAATCAGGGTTCCCCCAGGCATCAACATCCCCAGTCGGTACCTTAAGCGTCACCGTCTGCATTGCCATGCGTTTTGGTATCTTCGGTATCATCTGTATGGCACCCCCCTGTACATCAGTCCCCAGTAAGCTAGAATACTGATTGCTTCATCTGGCACAGCAGTCCTGCCGTATGTTGCTGATGCTCCATTGGTCTCAATGTGAGTTCGGCCAATAGAGATGCTCTTCACATCGCCAGAGACAACGTCATTCGAATTCGTAACCCCAGTTTGGATTGCAAAGTCAATAATTAGGCATAACGCCTGCTTAAATGCTGACGCTCGTCGATATCGAAACTTTTTGTTCGATTTGACATCATCGGTTAGGTCATGTAAGCCACCCGCATAGAAATAATGAGTTACTGCATCAATCTGAATTTCCGCTTTAGGCAGCTCTTCATTGAATTGTGTTTCAGTTATCTCCGTGCCAGACATAATGTCCTTAAATTCTTCATACGTTAAGTAATGCATAATCACATCCCCTTAACTAGATGTCACTAAAGCGCCGTCTTTCTGCACTTTAACCGCAGGGGACGGCGCATCTATTTTGACGCTGTACCGCCTTTGAGTGAGACATAGATGCCATCTTGTTTTTGACTCTTAACAAACAAATCATGGTATAAACGGTTTTGGTAAAGGTATCCATCGCCCTCGGTATGTTGGCCAGGTGCGAACATGTAAATAGCGTTTTCCTTAACGATCGGAATAACAGCAGGCTTAGCAACAAATTCAAAGTTGATGGATTTAGCGTCATCCGTTACCTTGTAACCTTCGGTGAAATCGTACTTGTCATAGAAGCGACTGTCATCCCATACTTCTACAAGTTGCACCCCGTCAATTGATGTGACCCGTGATTCTAGCGCAGTTAAACCAACGTTTTGGTTGGTGATTGAGCGCGTGAATTCATTTGAGCGTTCTAGCAAGTCCATAGCTTCACTTGATACGAAGCCAACGATGTTTTGTGGGCCATATTTGCGGAGTGGCAAAATGGATGCTTTCATACGGCTATATACGTTGTCCACGGTTAATGTTTCTTCGGCTGAATTACCAGCAGTCGTAGCTTCACTAGCAATCTTTGAGAAGCGGTATGCGTCTAATTCTGGTTGAACATGCTCTTCAATGAATGTCTTAGAGATGTTGGCCACTGCTAAATCTTGATTAGTTTCATCAACATCTTGGCGGTCGATAAAGAATTCAACATCCCGGTCTTGACCCATGGTGTAGACTTTCTTTTCGTTTTGAACGGAACCGGTATTAAAGCCTTTATCACGTGAGTGGTCCTTTAGTCCCGTCGTTGTGATCGTTGTTAATGTAAATGAACGACCACCGTTAACCAGTTGCACATCTGGAACTCCTAGAATCGTGGTTAATAATCCTTGTTCAATCTTTTGATCAAAAATGCCACCATCTTTGGTGACGTAGTTATATGCTGTTGGCATAATATTTCCTCCTATTTATCTGTTTTTAATCCCAGAGCTTTGGCCACTTCGTCTTGTTGAACAGGTGCTCCCCCGTTGGGATTACCCTTTGGAAATGGATTAGGCTTGTCTGGTTCTTTGGATTCAAAAAGGTACCCATCCGATTCTTTGACCGCGTCTAATTGGTCTTTTAATCCGTGAATACCATCGTCATCCAGCTTGATAGCATCGCTATCCAATAGGGCTTTGATTGCCTTGGGATTACGGGCCCCAGCCTTCATCAATTCCATATCAATTGCACTGCTCTTCTTAACCTCGTTGAGTTCGTTAGCAGCGTTTTGTTTGGTTTCATCAAACTTGCTCTGCAAATCATCCAGCTTGCTCTGCAACTCTTCGCTATCCTTTTGCGATTCTTTGAACTTCTTCAAATCTTCTTGGTTTGCGTCCAGTTGGCTCTTGAGCGAATCACGTTCTTGTTCAGCCGCGGTCTGTTTAGCACGCACATCGTTCAATTCTGCTGAATGAATCGCCATCACACTGTTAACTTGCTCATCGTTAAGTCCTAGCTCTTGTAACTTTTCTCGTTTCATATTCACCAATTCCTTTCGAGTTTTTATACGGAGCAACGACTCCGAATTGTTGGCATAAAAAATAAGCAGTTTAACGACATACTTAGGTCGAAATATTTACTTGTATAATTTTTCCCGCGAATAATCACGGTATAAGAAATCGTTATCCTTAACTAATTGGCGAACCCTGCCACGGTGAGTGGCTAGCATGTTCTTGTAATGATTAACCTTCTGTTCATCATTTAACCGCTTGGCTACTTCTAGCATTTTCTTGTCACGCCGGACATTACGCTCTAACGCTCGTTGCTGTTGCCGGATTTGACCGTTTTTAATGGCTTCGTCCGGGTCATGTGGTTTAAACGAGTTAGTGCTAACACCTTTAACATAAGGAAACAACGAATGATGGCAGTTAATGCCCTGGGTGCCGGCTGGCGTGCCGTAACCATGATCGAATATCGTATCGTACTCACTATCAAAGTTAGGGTCATCCCTTGGCACTCGATTCAGGATATGACCTTGAATTGGTGCGCAGGCTGGCCGGGATGCGGCGTGGCTGTCCATGGTAACCAGCGTTACCCCGAACTCATTCATTGAATTCATCCGGGTCTCGTTAAACGTTCGGTGTGCAGTGGTATTGATTACTGACCGCACATAGCTATCCAGTGCCCATCGTCTGCCAGCTGAATCAACTAGATTAGTTTCCAGTCCTGAATCTGCCAACTTATAAATGGCATCGTTAACGGCTCTCTCGTGCGTTTTAAGACCGCTTATTGTCTCGACAGTTGATTGATTGACCACTTTCCTAAACGCCCGCACAGCCGCGTTATTGGCTTGATTATTGCCACCTAGCGTCTCATTAGTGACGTTGTTAATGTCCTTGTACGTTTGATTTAGCAAATTGCTTAGGATGTTGCTGTTATCCGGCATTACCTTGGGATGCACGCCCGTAAGATGTTCCAGCTGGCGGTTAATCTCATTGTTAATCGTCCGGCCATCGTCCAGGACTAGTGAGCGAATCTGTGATTCAGCTTTGCCGGTAACGTCTGCTAGCAATTCGATAGTTTGATTACTTAGTAAACCAGCCTTTTTTAATTGTTCGGCTTGCCACAGTAGCACGTTGCTTGAATCGACCTTGTCCGCTTTAGATGCACCGATTAGATTAATGATTCTGAAAATAATTTGTTGCTGTAATTCGCTGTAAAGGTCAACAATCGAATCTGCCTTGGATGACATGTTCTTTTCGGTTAGCATTAGTCACCATCACCACCGCCCAGTTCCGTGTTTTGCTGTCCTCCAATTGTGTCAGCGTCTGGCTGTTCAGCTTGGATTCTAGTCAGTTCCTTCTTCGCGTCATCCTCGGATAATCCATAATTGCGCTGTAAGAACGTAGTCTTGGACAATGTTCCCGCTAGAACGTTTTTTAAATCTTCGTCCATTTGTTGGTCTTTATTGACGAACACTCCGTCATCGAAATGGATCTCAACGTCTGGCAATTGCTTGTTTAGGTCATACTTATAAATGACAGGGCCATCCACAAAAATGTCCTCATTGCTAGCCAATTCCAGAATCGACTGGATTAATTCATTAATCGCCTTCTCGACCATGGTCAAGTAACTGGAACGGGTCTGATAAGTCATGCTGTTGTTAGAAACGACTTCTGTCGCAGTTTTCAGTCCGTCGCTATTGTAACTAAACGTACCCGTCGACAATCCGATTTGCGTTTCAAATTCCTTTAAAAAGTGATCAATCGCATCGGTATATTGAGCTGTGCGAATATCGCTAGTCATATCTTGTAACAGGTTTTCGCTATTAATATCACCGTAAAAACCTTGGTAAACGTTCTGGTCAGAATCAAATAATGGGGGATGCATTTCATCCTCGTTGTCGCCATGCTCCATCGGTCTTAACATGCTGTAATCGACTGCAATTCGGCGTTGACCAAGGTTAATTTCCCAATAGAACTGGTCATGCGTCCGGTTAATTGCATCAATTACCGTCTTAGCATTATCAACAATGCCCGTGCCGAGTGGGCTCTCAATTGAGATGTTGTTTGCACCCGGTGTTTTGAAGTACACAAACAATGGCCGGGTCAAATTATGAAGTGTGGTTTCATCGTCTAAATCGGCGTAAACATCTAGCGTGTTTAACGGCACTTGTCGGCCGACCTCATCCTTGTTATCTGACCGGTACAACTCGTTAGTAATATGATAGTCGCCACTCTGTTCATCCCACTCATGGAACTCCAGCAACGTGTAATAGATGTTAGTATCGCGCTCAATCCGCTGTGTTCGGCTGGTAATGACTGCATCACTGATGTTGTTAGTGTTGGAATGCAGGGGGATGAATTGGTCGGCTCGAATCCACGCAATCTTAATCTTGTTACCATCCACATAGGGGCGCATTGCAAAGCCACCTAATGCCGTGCCTTTTTCGAGGTTTTCTTCAAATAAGTTGAAGAAGTTGTTATCGTTCAGCACCTGGTTAATCCACGTGTTAGTCTGATCATCGCCATTAATTGCAATCGTACATTTGCTGTTAAACACAATCGAAGCAATTCGCCGTGCAGCTAACTTGGCCACGTTTAAATATTCGAACGGTCGTTTGCGAAGCACACCATTACTGTTGAGATACTCCACATCATCGAAGTCCCCAACATAATAGCGGATATCATCATTAATACGTTGAATCTCGCTGATTGGTAACTCAATCCGTGGGTCGTCAGTTAGGTTGACCAATGTCTTACCTAATCCCATTTGCATCCCTCCTTTTTTGAAAAATGATTTTATTTTCTGAATTAAATCCATTGCCTCACCACCTTAGTATTTGAGACCGAGGTCACGTTCATTGTCCCGACACATGTATTGGAAGTTATCACAAGTATGGTCATCTACTTTGATAACCTTTGGGTCGTCTGATTCAATCGTTTCTTCTTTCCACTGGTACTTCTGGTGTTCAGGGATGAAGTATTTAAGATTGTTATCCGTTGGCAAATAAAAGAACCTACCCTGAGCGAGTAAGTTCTGTACACGGTCAACCATGTCGACCTTCTTCAATTTCTGAACGGGATGCCATCGCACTCCATAATCCCGATAGTATTGATTACGCAAAGCACCCTCGGCTGAATCCATTGTCATTCGAACAATCTTGTGACCATACTGCTGGCGCATTCGTTTAACGAAATGATGTAAGTCATCCGACAGTTCTTTCGGTGATTTCTTATTCGTTTTTCCAGCTGGTGAATAGTAGTACGTATCCAGCAATACGACTCGGCGCTTACGGGTCAACGCATAGCAAGAACAAGTTGTCGCCGAAACCTCATGCCCAGTATCAGCCGAGATATACATCCCCATAATGTAGTCATCGCTAGGGATGGCGTCCAATTCGTGGAACAATTCCATGTTATAAATGTTAGTGCCTAGTCCAACTGCTTCGCCCAGGTACATCCAACGATAATAATCAGGGTCGTTTTCTTTGACCTGATTAATCTCGGCAATGTAATCATCCGACAACACGCCCAGTTCGTCGTCTAAATAGGTCGAGTGATCAAAATACCAGCCTGGTAAGCCCAGCCGCTGGTCGTGCCATTCATTAATCCAATCGTATGGGTTCTTAGGCGGATTGTACGAGTAATACGTAACCACATGCTTGCCTTCCGGTAGCCTTTTACGCGTGAATGATGCGCGAACGGTATCGACCTCATCCCAGCTATCGAATTCAGCTAGCTCTTCGAACCATAGCCAACGCACATAGCCACGGGCGATAATCATCGATTTAAGTTTCTGTGGATCGTCTACGCCACTAAAATAAAACGCCGTGCCGGTTGCCTTGTGGGTAATTCGATACGGCGATTTCTTGAACGTAAATAAATCTTGTACATGCAATTCGTAGATAGCCCACTTGATTTGTTCATAAACTGATAATTCAATGTTGTTGGCTACTTTCCGCATAATTAGTGCATTGCCTTGTGGGTCGGATAGAAATTCCATCAACATTTGCAAACTAATTACTGATGATTTAGTCGAGCCCCGACCGCCTTCAAACACTTTGTTAAGCGCATCTGAATACAATGCCCGGTCAAAGTGCGGGTTAATCATCTGGTTAACATTCACGTTAATCGTCGTCATGTGGTTCACTCCTGTTCGTGCGAATGAAGTTAATCGTGACATTATCGTCCTCATCGTTAGCTAACTGGTCAGCCTTCGACTGTGCAATGTCCGCTTCGGCCTTAGCCCGCTTGCCTTCATCACTAATATGCAACAAGTTAGTAATGCGATCGAGCGAGTTCAGCATGGCGTCTGAGTTAGCCTTTCGTAATCCATCCATAATGATGTCAGCTTTGGCAGCGTCATGTACGAATGTCAACTCTCCAACCACTGTGTCCAACGACCATTTATGTTTAGCCGCTACTTCTCGCTGAATGTTAACAATTCTTTCATCAATTTTAGGATTGCTTCTTAGCCGTGAAGCTTTAACTCTAACTGCATTGGTATCAACAGCCACTTGATACGCAATCATATAAGCCCGATATAACGGTAATCTTTTAGCACCTACCAATTGGCAAAACAGTTCTTGCTTGGCATTTAATTCATCATCTGCACCTTCATTTTTGTGTGCGTCCTTTTTCACTTTTGTGTGCACCCTTTTTTCAGGTGGGGATGCACCCTTTTTGGATCCACGTTGCCAACCATAACGGTTCTTCCACGATTTGACGGTATTAATCGAAACATCGTACTTTTCAGCAATGTCTTTGTACTTCATTCCTGATAAGTAATCTTTTTCAGCTTTTTCTTGCTTGTTCATTACATATCACGCACCTCCTTTACCGTAAATCTGATGCAACGAGTGCACACAATCACGGGCCACTAACATTTCTTCCCCGTCGTCGACAATGAAGCGGTAATAACGGACATTGCTCTTGTTTGATAACATCTGTTCGCGTGTCTCAGGCGGCACGACAACTGGTTTAACCAATAATTGGGTACGTTCGGGAAGCCTCTCATAGTAACCCCAGTACCACAGCTCATAAGATTTTTGCTGTTGCAATTTCACTTTTGCCATCGTGTTACCTCCAATCAATTCGAATCTTGTCCCGCTCTTTTTCGGGCACAATAAAAGGACGGCCCGCTTTAGGATCGTCCTTCTTATGTTGCTGTTTAAATTGCTTGTCCAGGTCACTAAATACCTGAATCTCGGTTGGGCTAATGTAGCCCCATTTAGTCATTTTCATGTCTGTGATGTCGTTCTCTCCCTATACTATAACCAAGTTGAAATATTCCTAAAGATGTCCCTAATATTCCTAATGTAAAACTAAGTAAAAATATCATTTTATCAGCCTCCATATCCTTTGATAATTTCTCTATTTTCCTTTTCTAAGGTATTGACCCTTTTTCTGTATCCATTTTTGTATAAATTGTGGCCTTTTTTAATCGCATTTTCATCTTTTAAAATCACTTTTCTAGTGTAGACTAACTCACCTAATAGCATATCTTGTATTTCAGAATTAAAATATAACTGTCCAGCAATAACTTTATCACTAGGCTTTAAATGCTCCTTAGTCAAATCCTCTATCTGACCTAACGCACTGTTGATTCTGTAAATAACGTTGGACAAATCAGCCCGATATACTTGATAATTCATAGACTCTGATTGCGGTAAATCTGTTATTTGTACATCTTTGATTACTGATAAGTTCTGATTTAAGCTATTAATTTGGAAATCTAGTTGGTCTTTTGATAAAGGATCAACTTTTGCGTAACTAGCTTTTTCAATTAATAAATCAATATCATAGAGCGCTAATTTTGTTGAATTTTGAATAACTTGCCTTGTATTATCTCTGTACACTTTATCAACATTACTTTGTTGCCACCATCCTAAGCCTGATATTATTACAGCTATTATTGAAGCTGTTGTTGTTAAAACTGTACTCCAATTTTTTCTTATCCACTTCATGATTAACTACCTCCAAATTAACTATACAAAAACTTCTGTTATTAGGCGACAGTTAATTATGGAACCAACGTAGATGGCAGGATTCGAACCTGCGACTTCCTGATTAACAGTCAGGTGCTCTACCAACTGAGCTACACCTACAATTTTTGCCGAAGAGTTGGTATCGTTTTGTAGTTTGGCAAATATATAATCAAAGGAGAACAAATGAACTTATTAATGGTATCCCCAACTCTTCGACAATATCATTTTAACGCCGTTTTTCTCCAAAAAAGTCCTAAAAAAGTCCGATAAAAGTTTGCCAAAAGTCCTAAAAAAGTCCACCAAAAGTCCGATTTTTTGTCCTCACTCATATTCGTGCAAGTCTATCTCCCCAAAAGTTTGATATTCATAAGCGTCTGCAAAGGCATTAAGCGCGTATCTTTTATAGTCAAGGTATCTAGAACGCGTCATATGTAACCTTCCTGAACACCATTTTACTGTGCGATTTTCAATCACATCATAAGTGATGATGTCTTGTGACCACATGTCTAACGATTTAATCGCATTAACAACTTTTTCATATTCGACTTGGTTTTCAATATATTCCGTTATCTTGTTTTCTGCGTTATTACCTGCTGCTTGTGACTTGGGCATCCCATCAATGATTACCGCTCGAATGCCGGTCGGATTGTTACCGGCACGTCTGCAGATACCTGGGTAATCCTTTTTAAAAAAGTCCTTAACCCGCCACATTGTCCCTTTAGTATTAATCTTAGGTATTGCCAAAACGTCCATCCCCCATAGTCTCCTGTGTGCTATAATTAGATTATTGGTTGTCCTCATAGCAATTGGAGCTGTGGGGCTTTTTTATTGCTAAAAGAAGAATTGCCACAAACATCCAATTCCTCTGATTACTGAAAAAACAAATGCGGAACACATTAAGATTCCAATTAGGCCACATACTAACAACATCGCAAATCTAAACAATGCACTAAATAACGCGCTCATTATCTTTCTCCCATTCTTTCGATTTCCGGTAATCCCATCGTTTAACGATCGACAAAATGTCAAATAACAACATCAGGCATAACATTAGTCCTGTTTCTGTCATCGAAACATTCTTCGCAAAGACGTCTGCAGTTGCAACGATAGTGAACAAATCAGCCATTAAACTTTCTAGACTGCCATTCCATGTGGCTTTCTGTAACCACTTATGAAACTTTTTTAAAATCTCCATCGTCCTCATCCTAACTAAGTAAAAATAACGCCAACACAGCCGTGACTAGTGTGCCAACTGGATGCGCCACGAATAACATCAACGCGGCCCCAACAAACAAACTCATTAGTAATCTAATTCTCATCTTCATTCCTCCATGTTTTACGATAATTACTTAATCCTCCGATTTATCTGCCAGCTCTTCTAGCTCTGCCTCAACCATGGCTCTAAATTCAACTTGGTTCGCTAAAATAGTTGCACCAAGTTCTGTTGGTTCTAAAAGGTATTTATCTTGCAACTGTAATGTGCCAATTATAATTTCTGATATCATTTCACCTGTCGTATATCCGTCAGCATATGTTGGCAAAACTTCATCTACAATGAAGCGTTGAACTTCTGTTATTTCTGAATCAGTCATCTTCTACCTCCTTAGCTTCCTGATGCCCCTCCAAATACTTAATACGCAACTCCAACACAAACTTGTAGGCGTCCATAGCTGAACTTTGTGCAAATAGCATTTGCATGTACTCACCCGGATCCGATTGAGGATGTTTCATGATCCACGTTACTATCCTCATTTTTTTAACTTTTAATTCCTCAATCTCATCTTTTAGTTCTGAAATTATTTCTTCTTTGCTAGCCATTTTCTTCCTCCTCAACTACATAGCCATTCGAAACTGCGTTTAATATCAAGCACTGATGTTCAACACTGCTCAACCAATCAAAATGTTCGTCATCATCACTAAGGTTCTCAACTAACCAATAAATCGTACTCAATTTATCTTTAAATCCGTATGTTGCATATTCTTCTATCCAGTCAGCAACAAATTGTGGAACTCTAACTTTCTTTGGTGTAGTTTCATCTAATTCTTTGGCCAAACTTAAAGCATTTAAAATTCCTTTATCATAGTCTTCATCGTTTTCCGATGGATATGGTATATTAAAATGACGTAACTCTAGTTCTTCGATGTACTCGTCTTTAGTCATTGCTTATCTCCTAAAACGGCAAATCATTATCGTCGATGCCGAAATCGTTATTATTCTGGCTATAATTGTTAGTAGGTTGTCCGAAATTGTTATGCAAAGCATCGCTAGCGTTGGATTGCTGGCCACGTTGTTGGCTTTGTTGCTTTGGTTCAAGCAACGAGAAACTATCTACAACCACTTGTGTAGCATACACGCGTTGACCTTCCTTTTCGTACGAACTAGTTTGAATCCGACCATCAATCCCGACCAATGATCCTTTGTGGGTAAAATTACAGAAGTTTTCGGCCGCCTTTCTCCAGACAATACAGCTGATAAAGTCCGCTTCTCGCTCGCCATTAGCGTTGGTGAACTGTCGGTTCACGGCCATAGTAAAGTTGGCCACCGCCATCCCTGATTGGGTATAACGGATTTCTGGATCCTTGGTTAGGCGTCCGACTAATACGGTTCGATTAATCATCCCTACTTCCCTCCAAATCTATCTTCAAATATGTCTTTAAACACTTCTTTTAATTCATTCGGGAAGTCTTTTTCATCAACATTGTTCATGCAACTGTGTTCCGCCTTATCACGTGTTACCCATTCCATTGAACGATTAAGCATGTTGTTATCCAGCTCGTTAATGATTCTTCCTCTGGTTTGGACAGGTGCTGAATTGATAAACTGGTTAATCAAAGCAATAATTCCCTTAAGGATTGCTTCGCCATTACCCATTAGGTAAGCTTTACCACTATCAGTTGAATAAGATATTTCAGCATAATCACCTTCGTCCGACCTTTCTAAACAATCCATAATTTCATCAAACGTCATTCCACTATCCAGCGCTTGTCTGATTAATGTTTTCTCTTTTTCGCTCATCTTCTGATCCATAATTTCCTCTAACTCCTATCTTTCTTAATGTTTCAACATCTAATTTCACGCCCTCAACTGGAACGTGATAGCGCATTGAAAATCGATTCGGTCCAATTGTCTCAATCTCACTATGATGGTCGCGACACAATGCCATTACGTGGCGCTTGGTATGGTCGACTTTGGTTCTATCCATGCCACTGCCAATTGGCTCCACGTGGTGGATGTCCGCATGCTTGCTGCAAATCGTACAGATTCGGTGCCGACAGCACTGGAATAAGTAATACTCTTCTTCACGCGGTAGCAATTCATAGCCTTTTTTGAAAGGAACTCGCCAGGTAAACATGAAGTCGATTACTAAGTCCAGGAGCACATTAGCATCGCTCACGGTTGACTTGGTGTCGTCTGCAAGGCTGATAGTCTTACCTGCCGTGTAAATCTCGTACTGGGTATAGAACATCTCTTTTAGAAAATCCTTTGGTTCGAAAGACCACAGTTCAATATCATGTAACAGGGCAAAGAACAGGCGCCGTTGCTTAACTCTTGCCTTACGCGGGTCAGACACTTCAAAATCGACATAGAACTGGCCACGCGCGCCGCTCACAGTTTCTATGTGGTCTTGATTAAGTGGGCGGTCCAAGTGGATGATTAGGTCATTACCACGTTGCTCTGCTCTTGCTCGTTGCACAATCTCACCTGCTCTCTCTTCTGGATCTTAGTTTGGCCAACTTGGCATTAATCTCTTCCGTTGTTGGGATAGATCCAGCATTACTTGGTGCTGGCACTGTAGTTTCATCCTTAGCCCAGTCCGGCAACGTCTCCCTAACGGTAACTGGTCGTTTACGCCCCGCTGCTACGTCTGGCGTTGTGTCGTACTCATCCTGCCACCCCTTTTGTCGGAACCATGTATCACCATGTTTGATATACCGTTTAGGGGTGCCTTTAGCCTTGATTTCTGCCAGGTAATTATTAATACCTTGCTTAATTTCATTGTCAGTAACGCCGTCCTTAATCGATCGCTTGTAGGAATTAAACGCTGATTCTTTGCCTTTTTTATTCGGATACAGCTTCCAAAGCGATTCGAAACACTCACGCTTGGCCACCGGCTTAGGTGGCTTTGCACGGTCTTTATTTATATTTGTATTATTAGTTGTAATACTAGATGTAATACTATCTCCCCAATTTTCTGGTATAGGGTTATCTAGATTTTTAGCATAGGTACCTTTGTTTTCTGGTATAGGGTTATCTAGATTTTTAGCATAGGTACCTTTGTTTTCTGGTGTAGGGTAATCTAATTTTTTAGCATAGGTATTGGGATTATGAGTTAGGCTGTCAGTAATAGTAATTCGGCGCTGTTTAATCTGCCGACTACCATCCTTATAAACCACCGTTCGAATGATGTGTCCCCTTTGTTCTAATCGCTTAAGCCACGTTTGAACCGTTGATTTAGCAACCTCATATAGGTCAGCAAAATAGGAATCACCCGCCCAACAATAACCATCTTTCTTGGTTAGCGCCGTAATCTCTCCGTATAAAAGAATCGCATTAGGTTGCAGTTTTCTGTCATACCGGACACTGGCCGGTATAATAGCGTAGTAGTTTGGCTTCTCATCAAGCATGAGTTGTCACTCCCCTATTGTTTAGCCATGCGTCTAAATCATCAGGTGCGGTCTTTGGTGCTTGTTGCCGTGGTTTGTTAGTTTCCACTTGTTTAATCTCTTCATCCAGGTGATTAACTAGCATAACGGCTTGACTGCTGGTCAGGTCTTCTAACTTGGTTAGATGAACCATCGCAAGATAACGTTGTGCTTCGGTGTCCGCATTAGTGCCCTTAGCCTGGCTCAACTTAGTTAGCTTATCGTTGACTAGCCGTAATTGTGGCTGGCTAATTAATGGATCCGGATTATTAGGTTGAGGTTTGGCTTTTGTTGTCTGCGGTCGTGGTGCTTGTGCCCTAGGCGCTGTAGCCTTAGCTTTAGCACGATTGCTAGTTCCTTGTGACTGTTCTCCATCGTCGTCTGTTTCGCTATTGATGCCGAAAGCCGTTCCCAATGAGTAACGCTTGGCATAGGTTAGCGCGCTACCAATTGCTTGTGGGTCTCCACCGGTCTTAATCTCTAACCAGGAGCCGACCTGCTCATAACCGTTGCTAGATAATAGTGTTGTTCGAACTCTAATGGTTCCGTTCTTAACTTCCGAATCTTGATTCCAGGTTAGCCCTGTCCCTTTTAATGCTTCGTCTATCGACTTAATCAAATCTTCAAGGCGAACGTAATCGTACTTTTTTTGTCCTGACTTAGTACGGAAGTTAACGTGTCCGTTTTTAGCAGGTGGTCTTACTTTTGAATGAAAGTCAGCCAATTCTTGGCTAAATTTGGCTTTTAGTTCGTAGATGTATTTGACGTTTTCCAATTGTGACAAATCCAATTTTTCAAGTAGATCATTCATAATTAAACAGCCTCCGTTTCATATTCAATTCCGTTGTTTTTCAAGAATTCCACTAATGCCTTCGCTTGCTTGATATTTACCTTTGCGGTGAATCTAAATGTCCGATATTCATCAACAACTTCACCAGTCTCTTTATCTACGCGCTTATTGCCGACTGTTTTAGTTTTGGCTTCTAACTCGGCCTTAGCTTGTGTTTGGCGGGCAATCTCAAGCCGTTCTTGTTGTTCTTTCTGTTGCTCGGCTTGTTTAGCCGCGGCATCTACGTTTTGCATGACATCGGCTAATGGGATACCATTTTGCAACTGCTGAATAAACAGTTCTGGATCGAGACTACGACCACCTGCCAGATTGTTAACAGCTTCGGCATCCTTAGCTAACTGATCTTTTTGCTTCCGAAGTTCAACTGCCTGCGCTATGATTTCATTCTCACGTTTCGTTTTTTGATAGGTTTTGTTCAGCCAGTGTTTATCGAATTCTAAGTCGTTGATGTCAACTTCATATTGATCAAAAATCTGGGTAGCTACGTCCATAATCCGTTGCTTACGCTCTTGTTTTTGTTTCTCTTCCACATCATTAACCGCATCTTCTAATGGTTTAATAGCTTCATCAATGATGGATTGGGCTTTCTTAATATCCGAAGTGAACACGTCCAGCGGTTTGTTGTATTCCCGTTTAACCTTTAAGCGGGCTTCATCAAGCAGCTTTTTCTGTTTTTTCAAATCACGTAAAACGAGCTTGTTGCCAGCAAGGTTTTCTGCCGTGATTACGGGATTATCCATCTTAAACTGATCGCGAATCTCTTTAGTGCGGTCCATAATGGCATCACGATTAGTTAGCTTTAATTCAGCTGGCTTAAATTCCACATGGCTTGACACGTCTGCGATTGCGTTAGTCATTGTCTACATCCCCTTTCGGTGATAAGATAAAGGTGTAAATAATATTTATAGTTAGTGAATCTCGCATGCCAGTGCGGGATTTTTTTATTGTCTTAACGTCTCTTGGTAACATAACGATTCCCCTTCTTTTTATTTTCAAAATACTTGATGTTATCTTTTGGATCATCCAGAAAAATAAGTATTCTATCGATGACCAATCCAACAAATGCCGCGCCCATAAAAACTAAAAAATTCATATTCATCTCTCCTATACCTTCACCTTGTTAGCTAAGCTCTCAACGTCGCTACGCAAGTAACGTTTCATTTTCGAATCACCTAGATAATAGACATCAATCTGACCAGCGAAATGATCATTAAATGTCTTGTTATCGCAATCTAGAATTCTACAAGCTGTTGCCTTTTTGACGTAAACTCTCTCTTCGCTTTGGCTAGCTTCGTCAATAGCTTTTTTTAGCATCCTAATTGCGGGTTTTCTCAAAGTTTCTAAGAACTTCTGTAAAACTAAATCGTCTGTTTGCATAAGATCTGCTCCTTTCCAGTGACCCACTCACTAATTTCAGCTTGGATTTCTTCGAAACTTTCCTTGTCATGCTCCATAATGACCTGTTCATCATCAGTTGCACCACGACTAATTACGTCGTAATAAATTGGGTCAACTTGTTTTCGTTCACTTTCTTCTTTCAAAACGCGATTATGTTGTGCTAGTACGTTGTCTTGATATTCGTTATCACCAAGCAAATCAATACCAGCGATGTAACTAGCGACTTTAAATCTAAATCGCCAATCATCAAGAACACGGCATAGATCATATAAACGAGCTTCTGTAACCTGTCGCTCACCTCGCGTCCACATTGAGATTGTGGATACTGACTTAAGTCCTAAGCGGTAAGCCAACTCCTTTGCTGTGATATCTTGTCGAGCCATGGCGTTTTGCAACTCTTTACCTAATTGTTCTTGTGAAATTACCAATCCTATCACCCCCTTAATAGTGAAAATTTGGAGATTTTTATTCGCGTTGCAATAGGCTACTATTTAAATTGTGGAAAGGCGATTAGCCAATCATCTCTGTAGGCATTGCGTTAATCTTTTGTTTTACAGCGCGTTCTGGAATTTCGCCCCGACACATGGCTTGGAATGCTAACTCAGGAATAATTCCTTCTCTGAGAGAGAACAATACATCCTGCTCCTCAAGCCATTCATTGCAAAGGTCGTAATATTGTTGTGCTCCTAATTGCTTGTGTAATTGTTTTGCTTTCTTGATTATCATGTCTTCACCTCTTCGTTCTTTGAAAACTTAATAGCGTATAATCATCGTTGAAAGGTGGTGATTATATGAAACTATCCGCTAGTAATTGGATTCAAATTATCGGCATTGTAGTCAGTACTTTATCAGCTATAATTTCTTTAGTAATAGCAGTGAAGTCACTTAAAACCTCTCAAAGGTCCATTGAGCTTGCTGCAAATTCTGCTGAGCAAACTAAAATTTCAACTTATAATGCTAATCGACCTTACGTTGTTGCTTACACAACTAGTATTGAAACTGGCATGATGTCCATGCACAAATACCTGATAATTAAAAATTTTGGCAAATCAGCAGCACATGTTTCGAGTGTTATACCTCTGAGTGATTTAGATTCTGCAAACAAGGAACGTAAGTTAAAATCTTTAAAAGACTTTACGTTGGCTCCTAAAATGTCAATCCCAATAATTGTGGATTCAAATTTTATGGACACTATTAAGTTTGAAATTATCTATAATGATTTAGAAGACCATAGATTTGATGAAATATTCGAAGTTAATTTTGGATTCATGCAAGATATAAAATATGCAACTGCTAGTAAAAGTAATCTCCCCGGTGGTTTTAACGAACTAATAGCTGCCATTAATATACTTGCTCAACAAATTCAACAAAAATAGTTATCAAAAATGACTTATAACAGTCTTAACACCATTAACAACGTGTAGTTCTAAATCAACATCATATCTTTCTTGAAGAGTTGCTATTTGCGGTAGCAGCTCTTCAATTTGTTCTAAGTTGTCAAACTCACCTTGTACTTTTAAAACCGGTTTTTCCTTATTCATGCTGTCACCTCCTTAAGTTCCTTATTTGTTAACTCATCTTGTAAAAAAATATCTTCTGCTGGTTTGTTAACTTTTTCGGAAATAATAACAGCATTTTTATAACTGAGTTTAGTTTTACCATGTTCGATTTTCCAATACGCAACTTTACTTATTCCTAAAGCATTGCCCATATCGTCCATAGTTAAACCAGCTTGTTCTCGTGCCTTTTTCAAGTTATATAAAATCATTGAATCACCTCCTAAATTAACCTTACGTTAATTATAATAGTTAACCTAAAGTTAAATGTCAAGCTAAAATTCCTAATTTGTTAACTTTTGTTGTTAACTTTAGGTTAACGTATTAAAATTTAAATGAAGTGAGGTGCTTAAAATGCCATTAGGACAACGAATTAGAGAATTGCGAAAAGAAAAAAAGATGACTCAAGAAGAGTTAGGTAGAATATTAGGCGTATCAAAGGTATCTATATCCGGTTATGAAAATGATACACGCCAACCCGATAACGAAGCTTTGGTAAAACTATCTAAGTATTTTAATGTAACAATAGACTACTTATTGGGTAGAAACAGCACCCCTAGATGGGCTAATAAACAGGATGTTTTTGATTTAAAAAAATTTTTAGAAGACAACGATGGATCGTTTACCTTTGGCGGCGACGATTTAACAGAAGATGAAAAAGAAAAATTAAAAATTGCGATGACCCAGATTTTCTGGGATCGTCACAAACACAATTAGGTGGTGTTTCAATGTCTCTAGTTAAGAATTTTATAAAAACTGTTCAAGATAGATACAAGACCGCCGATCCATTCAAAATAGCTGAAATACTAAACATAGATGTTCGTTATTGCTATCTTGGAAACATGCCTTTAGGCAAAACAAATTATGATGATAAGGGTGTTATCATAATTTTGAACGATTCATTGCGTGATTCTCCGCAGAAATATTTCACCCTCGCACATGAACTTGGGCATTACTTTATGCATGAGGGACTAGCAGGGTATTATACTGGTGTAAGATTCGGGTATGACGAATTTGAAAACCAGGCTAACGAGTTTGCCAGTGGCCTTTTAGCTTTATTCTATGTGGAAGAATACGATCGTTTGCCTAATACTATCCGTGAGCTAGAAGTAACTTACGGATTGCCTACTAATTAATTAGATATAAAACCATAAAATTGTCCAAATCCTGATGACTATAAAAGCTGATTTTTTGGAGGAATTGAAGTTATGAATAAATCTGTAAATCCGACTGTACGATTAGTTTTTGGAATTATTTTTATTGTGGTTGCAGTATTTGCCTTATTTCAGTCGCTAACTGTTAGTGCCGCCTATTCTCTTGCAAACAGCGAAGATGGTACGACTGCAGGTGCAGCTGGGCTTGTATTTTCCATCTTGATGCTGGTAATTGGAATTATTTTTATCGCTGCCAGAAAAAATAATTCTCGCGGCTTTAAAACTGCTACATACATAATGTGTGTCATTGGCTTTCTATTGGCTTTAGGCGCAATGGATGAATTTAGCGACATGATAATCTATGCAATTTTATTAGTTGCTGGCGTATTTTTCAGTAATCGCACTACGCGCATTAAGGATTCCAATAATAATAACAAGCCGCAAATGCCTAATACCAATAGCTCAAATAATGATAGTACCGATGAGATTCTAAAATTTAAGAAGTTACTAGATGAAGGTGCCATCACACAGGAAGAATTTGACGCTAAGAAAAAAGAACTACTTAATCTATAGGTGTAAACATGTCTAAGAACAATGATATATATAATTTTAAAATTGATGATTCAGAATCATACTTTAGAAGATATACAACTACTGATTATGTAATGATTGGCTTAATGATTCTATTAACTATTACTGGTTTTGGATTCATATTCGCGCTTGCAATCGCATTTATTTATCCAAGAATGACCAGTCAAATTTGCATTTCTGAATACAGCAATCCCGATAAAAAGATGTGGATTAGTAAAGCTGATTGGGACGATTATAGAACATCCCATGACGTATCACTTTTTCAAGAATATCGGCGCGCAAAACGATTTATTCCTGAAAAAGAACCATCAATCGGTGTTGCTGACGAACTAGCAAAGTACAAAAAGCTGTTAGACGATGAAATTATTACAGATGATGAATACAACGCCAAAAAGAAACAACTATTAAATCTATAACAGCCTACTCTGGTGACACGCAGCGGTTCGATTCCGCTGGTGGGCATTAAAAATAATCTAAAAGAGAGTGGTAATTTGTCTGATAAAAATAAATCGTCCAAACATTTAAGCCCTTCACAGAAGTTCTACTTATCTAACAAAAAGTTTAAAGAACTATTTAATACCAAGGATCCTTTTTTCCAATACTTACCAGACTGGTTAATTAATAAAAGTAACTACTTAGAATATAAATACAAACATCCAAAACATTTAAATAAAACATATGTAAGAGGATCTATAGTATACGTAGATTTCGGTATAAATTCAGGTTCAGAATTAAGTGGTAGTCATTTTGCTGTTGCCCTCAATAAATTTGATTCACCAAAATCAAATACATTGACAGTTGTTCCTCTTTCTTCGCATAATCACGGAAAATATAGTATTGAAATTGAACATACAATAACTGACGCATCATTTGATTATTTTTATAGTGAATCTAAAAGGGCTGTTAGATTAGTAGGAAATTTACAATATTTAATAAATTTTGTAAAAGGATATCTTTACCCTAAAGAGACGGCAGTTTATTATCCCAAAAAGCAATTTGAAGAGCATATGTGGCAACTATCTGGAGATTTACTACATTTCAATATAACACTGTCTATCTCTACACTGTCTATCTCTGAAAATCCTCATGAGTTATTTCTAGGATTTATAAAAAATATTCAAAATAGATTGAATAAGCTTATTACTTCATTCAAAAGATTTAACCGCTACAACAAAAGAACATACGCTTTAACAACTTCAATAACGACAATAAGCAAGGATAGGATTAGACGTGCTCCATTTGAGCCTGTAGTAAAAACCACAAATACTACTTTGGATAATATTGAAAAAAATATCCGAAGAGATTTCTTTAAATAATTTTTCAAATCTATTGATAAAATAAAAAAAACATATATAATGAGAGTTATCAGGGACCTTAGCGTCCACCTATTAATCAATGTAATCGGCTTATACGCCGACTTTTTTACAAGGTAGCTATCATTATTGATGGCTACCTTTTTTGCTTTCCCCACTCCGGTGATTCAATACGGTTCAACTCCGTATGTGGGCATTAAATAAATATAAATGGAGGTTTTATCTTGAAATCAATGAAATTAGACGTACTAGACGATAACCCGTTTAACAATCCGAAATACGTTAAACAACGCCTAAAAGAGGACGGGGTTCGCATCAAGCCGCACCGTGATATTGTCGATGAGGAGGACTATCAAGAGATGCTCCCTGGATTGCTATCAGAACAAGCGATGATTGAAAAGTTTATCAAAGATAACAACTTAGATGTTGATGTTTCAGAAATATCATTTCGTGTGTAATGCCTAGAGGCTTATTTTTTTGGATTCAAAAAGAACATACGTTTGCATTTTTGAACTAATTTTTTCACAAAAGGGAGAATTGATAGTTATGAGAAAATGGAAAGCTGTTAAGCGTCACCCCAATATTTATGAGTACCAAACTAAAAAGGGAAAAAGATACGGCGTTAGGCGGATTTATAAAAATAGTGAAAATAAGTCTCGAGAATTCACTAGAAGCGGGTTTAGAAGTGTAAAAGATGCCGAGATTAAACTCACTGAATTTGAAAATGAACTTTACAACAATAGAATATCGCCTATTGAACATGCTAATATAACTGTCGGCGAATATTTTGACAAAATTGCTGATAGAAATGTTCAGCTAAAAAAATGGCGACCTGACACACAACAAACACAAGTAGGATATTTTAATACACACTTGCGTCCTGTGTTTGGTAATGTAGCACTATCTGATGTTTCTAGATCTGATTACCAACGTTTTATTGATAACTTGGTCAAGAATAACTACGCAAAAACAACAATTAATACAATCAATTCAATCATGCAATTAATAATGAACCAGGCCGAAACTTTCGATTTAATCAATAAAAACAAGCTAAAGCACATTGCAATAATTGGGGCTAAATCAGCCAAAGATTTGACATTAGAGGATGCAGACTATAAAAAATGGCTAGATACAGCTAAAAAAATATTGAACAAATATCAGTTATCTATGGTATATCTTTTTACTCTTGGCCCGCGCCGGGAAGAAATTTTAGGATTACGCCTGGAATCGTTTGAGTTCTTAAAAGATAAAAATGGCCAAGAGTTATGCAAAATTACAATTGATTGCGGACGAACTGAATATAAACCTGATGGCGGAGAATTAAAAACCTCGTCATCTTACCGAACACTGTATATTACTGGTGAGATGATTGGGATAATTAAATTTGCTATTAATACTTGTAAATCAATAAGAGAAAAATATAACCTAGATATTAAACCTGATACATTTTTATTTTTAAATGAAATGTCTGGTCATGCAGTTCATATAACGTATCCGTCTAGAGTTTTTACGAAAGTCAGCAAGGCATGTGGTATCCATATCCACCCACACAAATTAAGACACTACTTTGCTACCAGAGCTAAGGAATCTAATTTGTCAGATACATCGATCGCTAAATGGCTTGGCCACTCCAACGTCCAAATGACTAATCAATACACTCGCCCCAACAAGAGTAGTGTAATTAAAGTTTATAATGGAGTTAAGCAAGAATTAGGCTTCTAAACCCCAATATTATTCGATGGGTACATGTACCCATATCGGTACCACAACTTTTTCCATCTTATCCCGCTTATCCCATTTTAAAAAACACAAAAAAACCACCTATCATTCGGATTAACCGGGATAAGGTGGTTTTTGTTTATATTCAGTTTATTCCCATTCCACAGTGGCCGGCGGCTTGGACGTAATGTCGTACACTACGCGGTTAACGTGGTCAACTTCGTTTACGATTCGTACCGAAATTTTTTGGAGTACGTCCCATGGAATCCGCGCGAAGTCGGCGGTCATTCCGTCGATTGAGTTAACTGCACGAATTCCGACTGTATAGTCGTAAGTCCGGCCGTCACCCATTACCCCAACGCTGCGAATTCCTGGTAAGACGGTGAAGTATTGCCAAATGTCGCGGTCTAAGCCAGCGTTCTTGATTTCTTCACGTAAAATCAAGTCACTATCGCGAACAATTTGCAACTTATCTTCGGTGATTTCACCTAGCACCCGAATTCCTAGACCAGGTCCAGGGAAAGGTTGCCGCCAAACTAAATCTTCTGGCATTCCCAGCTTTTCACCTAAGTCACGGGCTTCATCCTTGAACAAGGTCCGAAGTGGTTCGATTAGTTCAAAGTGCATGTCTTCTGGCAATCCACCCACGTTATGATGGGATTTGATTGTTTGCGCAGTATCCGTTCCACTTTCGATTACGTCAGTGTAAAGGGTACCTTGAGCCAAGAAATCAATTCCCTTAAGTTTTTGAGCTTCGTCATTGAAGACTTCGATAAATTCGTTACCGATGATCTTCCGTTTTTGTTCAGGATCAGTAACTCCGGCTAACTTGCTCAAGAAGCGGTCTTGTGCGTCAACCTTGATAATGTTCAAGCCGAATTTGCCTTCTAGGCTATCCATAACTTGCTTTGCTTCACCTTTACGTAACAAACCATGATCCACAAAGATACATACTAGTTGATCACCAATTGCTTTGTTCAGCAATACGCCGACAACGCTTGAGTCGACCCCACCAGAAAGTCCTAAGAGTACTTTACGGTCGCCAACTTCTTCGCGAATCTTTTCCACTTGCATGTCAATGAAGTCGTTCATTGACCAATTTGCTTGAGCTTGACAAACATCAAAGGCAAAGTGCCGTAAAATATCGTTACCATATTGCGTATTCCGCACTTCCGCGTGGAATTGAACGCCGTAAAATTTCCGGTCGTCATCCGCCATGGAAGCGATTGGGCAATTTGCGCTAGTAGCTACCGTCTTAAAACCGGCTGGAACTTCACGAACCAAGTCACCGTGGCTCATCCAAACCGTTTGAGTAGCTGGCAAGCCTTTAAACAATGCCGCTTGGTCATCAGTTACGTTAATATCTGCATGGCCGTATTCACGGTTATCCGCAGATTCAACCCGACCGCCCAAATTGTAGGCCATCAATTGCATTCCGTAACAAATCCCCAAAATTGGAATTCCTAATTGATAAATTTCAGGATCAACTCGAAAAGCATCGTCATCATAAACACTGTTCGGTCCCCCGGAGAAAATAATTCCCTTAGGATTAATCTGCTTAATTTCTTCCGCAGTGATTTTATGAGAAAGAAGCTCTGAGTAAACCCCAAATTCACGGATTCTGCGCGTAATCAATTGGTTGTATTGACTACCAAAATCCAAAACAATGATTTTATCAAAATTTGATAAATCTGTGTTTGCCAAGTCCTTCACCTCATCTTTTCATTCTTATCCTCTATCATACAGGAAAATTGTGAAAAACCATAGCCCTATCACTTAGATAGTTTCACTGGAAGGGCTCTCACCGCCAGTTTTTGTGGAAAAATTTTCCCAGGCGGGACGTTTTAGTTTCAGTAATCGCATGGCGTTAAAAATCACCACCAGGATACTAACTTCGTGGAAAAACATCCCGCTTGCCATATTTACCCAGCCTAAACTAACTCCTAACATCAGCAGCGCCACCGTACCAACCGCAATTCCCACGTTTTCCATCATGTTACGCAGCGTTGCTTGAGCAATTTGCCGCGCAAAAACGACGTTCTTAAAATCAGGATTAATCAGCACCACGTCCGAAGTTTCAATCGCGACGTCGGTGCCGCTCCCCATCGCGATTCCAACCGCTGCTTGGGCGATTGCGGGACTATCGTTAATTCCATCGCCAACGAATAGCACTGGTTGACCGCTTGCTTGGAGTTCCTTCAAAAACTGGGCCTTTTCGTTAGGCAACTGACCTGCTTTAACCTGGGTGATTCCCACGGTATGCGCAACGGACTGGGCAACCTTTAGTTGATCACCGGTCACCATCCACTGGTTCGTCACTCCGGTTTGGCGAAGTTGTTTAAGTGCGCTAGCTACGCCGGGTCGGACTTGGTCGGATAAGCCCATTGTCAACACTAAAGCACCGTCTACGATCATTAAAATTACCGATTGCCCATTTTCCCGCAGTTTTTGTAAATCAGCAGTCTGTTTATTAGAAAGTTTTTGGGCACTTGGTTCTAAAATCCGCGGGCTTCCCAATTTCACTTGGTGACCATGCCAAGTGGCGGTAACCCCGATTCCTTTAACGGTGGTGATTGCGATATCATGGTTTTGCACAGGCTGACCCGTTCGTTGTTCATAAAATTCCACAACGGCCACTGCCAAAGGGTGGTTAGTTTGCTTTTCTAATTGGGCCGCCACTGCTAGCCAATCTTGTTGTGAATACTGATAGAAGCTCTGGACGGTCGGTTTACCAGTGGTAATCGTCCCGGTTTTATCCATGAGGATGGTACGCACCTTGGCCAGTTGATCAATGACCTGACCGCCCTTAATCAAGATGCCGCTTTGCGCTCCCCGGCCAATTCCCGCGACGTTGGATACCGGTGTCCCAATTACTAACGCTCCCGGACACGCCAGCACCAAAATTGTAATCGCCAACCGGAAGTCTTGCGTAACTAACTGTGTTAAGAGCGCTAACACTAAAACCAGTGGCGTGTAGTACCGGGCAAACTGATCAATAAAACGGCTTACCGGCGCCTGATTGTCTTGAGCTTCCTCCACGAGCTCAATTATTTTGCCAAACGTGGTTTCTTCCCCAACTTTTTGGGCTTCAACCACCATTTGTCCGTTTTCCACAATTGTACCTGTGTATACTTGATCCGTGGGTGTTTTATTAACCACCCGCGCTTCACCAGTAATGGCCGCTTCGTCGACGGCAGCCGTCCCGGTAACCACCCGCCCGTCAACTGGAACTTGGTCACCAATCCGCACTAATAACTGGTCGCCTACCTCAACATCGTCAATTGCTACCGTGCGGGTTTGTCCTTCGCTCACTAAGAGTGCTTGTGTCGGCTGCATTTCCGTTAGGTTAGCTAACGCCCGGTGAGTCTGCTTTAAAGTACGGCGCTCTAAGTAATTACCTAGACCAAATAAAAAAGTGACCATCGCCGCTTCTTCTAGTTCCCCAATGATTAAAGCTCCTAGCACGGCAATGCTTACTAACAATTCAATGCTGGCCATCCGGGCACGTAACGCGCCGATTGCTTTCAACAGGATCGGCATCCCCGCTACCAACGTTGCTATGCCATACGCCATCCCAGCTGCTTCTGGGAAACTTCCACTATGATGCAGCAGCCATCCCACGGCGGTTAATAGCGCAGCCACCCCGAGCAGAGGGTTAGCAAACCTTGTGAACCAGCGTTGCATTTTAATCATCTTCATCGTCCTCTTCCAAACCTTCGCGCGGTTCTTTTCCCAAACGAGCCTGTAATTTTTGTGAAGCCCGGTCAAATTGTCCGTTAAGCTCAATTAAGTAGTTCGCTAAGGGAAACTTACTTTCTTGGTTAGCCAGCGCAACGGCGCGTTGAATAAACATCAAACTAGTTTGGCAATCTGCTACTAACCCCGCCAATATAGCTTCCGTCGAGTAATACTTAATCCGCGGATCTTCAGTAAGCATACTGTATTCGCTAAATTCTGCGGTGACGGAAGCGGGCTTTTCCCCTACCGCACGAAGCTGGTCGCCTAATTGCACGATATCATGGTTTAACGTTGCCTGTAACTGTAGCAAATATTCCCGGTCGGCAAAGTAGCTTGGCCCCTTAACGTACCAAGCAGCTTGCACCAATTTATTGGTCAACACGCGTAAATTTGCCAAAACATGGTCCGCCATCGCCCCCGCGGTTGGTTGGTGGTGGTCGATTTCAGCTTGCTTTTGCTCTGCTAAATAACGTTCCTCAATTGATTTTGCCATTACTCAATAACCTCCTTGGTTTTCACGCTTTTTACCTGATATCCTAGTTCTTCAACGGTCCGTTTTAAATCCGCACTATCTAACCGATCATCAACGAGCGCCTTAACTTTGCTAGCGTTAAAAAGTACTTTAACGTTTTGGACCCCCGCCAATTTAGTGAGGGCGCCTTGAATTTTCGTCATGCAACTTGGGCAAGTTAACGTATCTAATTGCAGAATAACCTTAGTCATTTTATATTTCCTCCTTGCTTTGATATATTAAGCATAGAAGTACCCGACCTTTTTGAAATTGACCTTGGTCAAGTTTTGACAAAAAAATTTGCACTTCACTAATGAAACAAAGGAGAAACATAATGGCCACCCTCGTTAATGCGCACCATTGCGTGCCCTTAGTACCGATTTTTAAAAACTTAACCCCCGCTCAAAGCCAGCAAATTGAGGCAATCGTTCGCCATCGTCACGTCCCGGCCCAACAAATTCTTTATCAAGCCGGGGACGCTGTTGACGCCTTGACCATCGTTGCCAAGGGACAAGTTAAGGTGGTTCGACTCGCAGAAAACGGTAAGGAACATCTGCTTTACCTGCTCCAAAGCGGGGACATCAACGGGGAAGCAGCCCTTTTCAACCAACTTGAGCACCATTCCACGGCGACAACTTTAACCCCGACCACCGTGTGCACGATTGCGCGGGCGGATTTTCAACAGCTTCTAACCCGCAATCCTCAAATTGCCGTGAACGTGATGAACACCCTGGGCAACCGGCTATTGTCGCTCGAAGCTCAAGCCACCAAGACTAATACAGAATCGGTTGCTGAACGACTTGCCGATTACCTCGTCGAAACTTCTGCTAGTTTGCAAGCCAATCCTTTCACCCTGCCGCTCAAAAATAAGGACTTAGCCACCTTGTTAGGAACCACGCCGGAAACCATTAGCCGTTATCTAAAACGTTGGGAAAGCCACCATTTGGTTAAAAAGCTTCCTGGACACCAGTTACAAATTCTTGATGCCGCCGGCTTAACGCTAATTGAATAAGTTATTTTTAGTTATCCAATCACCAATTCATCAAACTAGCGCTTAAAAGATGACGTTTTTAATTAAAATAAAAAAGGACCATTTCAGAATCTAAAATTCCTGAAACGGTCCTTTAATTTAAAACACCAAAAACTAATTCATCTCACTCAATTAAGCTTGTTCAATTTTTTCTTTCCCGTTAAAAACATCTTCATTGAACATGTCACTTCGTTTGGCAGTCACCAATCCGGCTAGGATACTATCGTTAACGTTCACTAACGTCCGACCCATATCGATAATCGGATCAATTGCCAAAACAATTCCCATGATGCCAACCGGTAAATTCAACGTTCCTAAGACAATTAGGGCGGCAAAGGTCGCGCCGCCACCTGAGCCAGCCACCCCAAAGGATGAAATGGTGACGATAATAATCAACGTTAAAATAAATTTAACCGATACGATGTTGATTCCCACTACCGGAGCCGTGATCGACGCAATCATGGCTGGGTAAATTCCTGCACATCCGTTTTGTCCAATACTGAGCCCTAAACTAGCAGAAAAATCTGCGATGGCCTTATTAATCCCCAGTTGCTTAGTTTGTACTTCGACGTTCATTGGCAACGTTCCCGCGCTGTTACGCGAAGTAAACGCAAAGATCAGAGTTGGCCACACTTTTTTGTAGTACTCAATCGGGTTGGTATGCGTTAATAATAAAATAACGGTATGGACTACCAACACCAACAACAATGCCACGTAGACCGCCACAATAAAGTACGCTAAACTTACGATGGTTTTAATACTATTCACCGCAATTGTCTTTGCCATCAAAGAAAAGATTCCGTACGGAGTTAAATTGATGACGAGACGAACCATTCTGGATATTAATTTATCTAGAATATCGGTGCCCCGTTCGAAGGCAAGTGCGTCGTTGGGATAGTGTTCTTTTAACCATATATACGCTAACCCAACAATTAGTGAAAAAATCACTACCGCAATCGTGCTGGTTGCCCGCGTTCCGGCAAGGTCTTCAAAAATGTTTTGTGGTAAGAAACTTACAATTTTTTGCGGAACCGTTAATTCTGATAATGCGTGTTGGTGTTGTTGTAAAAAGGCCAGATTGTCTTTAGAGGCGGTCCCCTTTACAAACGACGCTCCTTGCAAGTTAAAAGCGATCACGGTAATTACCCCAATAAATGCCGCAATTGCCGTAGTTGTTAATAACACCGTTAGCACGTTTCTCGCGATCTTCCCCAGATTCTTAGTGTCTCCTAGCTTGGTGAACGCGCTGATTAACGATATTACGATTAGTGGAATTACCAGCATTTGTAATAACGAAATGTAGCCATTCCCCACAATTCCAATCCAATCAACTGCTGTAGCAACAACTTTACTTGTTGATCCAAAAATTGCTTGGGTGATTGCTCCAAAACTTAATCCTAAAACCAAGCCAATCAAAACTAACTTATTGAAGCTTACGTTCTTTCGTTGTAATAAAGCTAAAACAAGCAGGATCACGCCAGCAATCCCCACGGTTGCCCAAATCATCAAATCATTCATAAATCTTCATTCCCTCTTATTAATTATGGTATTACATGCATTTTTATCACTAACCATCATTAACAAGATTGACCACCACGATGTTTACCTAGTAGTTTAACTAATCTTTCATTCACCATAATTTTTCTTCCTAACTAAAAAGAGTTGGGATCTATTCAAATAGACCCCAACCCCTTTTGCACGTCAAAAAAATTATATAGAAGGTGTGTTGATGATCAATATGAATTGCCCTTAAGATCCAAATAAGCTGGTTCGCTAACAAATAAGGGAATCCATAATTTGATCACTTATTCATTAGACTGGTATCAAACAACAACACATCTTCATAATAGTTAACTCCTCGTGGTATTTTTAGTAAGTGTATCACCATCATTGCAAAAAGAAAAGCATTTAGTACTGCCTTATTTACTATCCGTACTTGATTAGCTTTCCCATTTGCTAACATAAGCCTTTATCCATTGGTCGTATTAAGGCATTAGCAACTAAGCTAATCAGCCTTTCCTAGTCCAAGCCATCCTCTTGTTCTTCCGTACTTTTAGACAACTCAATTTATGTGCCTTAATTAAAAATCGACCAGTATGCCAAATTCAGGCACACTGATCAATTGGGGTTAAGCAAAACTAACTTTTTAGCACACGTTTGAGCTCTATTAAAGCCAATCGCAACAAGTTAGCCTCCTAATTTTTTAAAACGAATTTTTCCTTCGTTTCTTACGTAGAACGGCGCCTACACGCGCACTAAGATGTTGTCCATCACGTGCCCCTCCGTTTTGTGTAGAATCATATCGGCTCTAAAACGGGTTGGCAAAATGTATTCTTTTAAATTTTTCAAATCGATATCGCGCCAAATTTTTTTAGCGTAGGCAAAGGCTTCTTCCCGTGGCATCTGGGCGTACTGGTAGTAATAATTGCTCGGATCGTGGAATGCCGTATCCAATAACACGCCGAATCGTTCCAGGAACCATTTTTCAATCAAGTCCGCTTCCGCATCCACGTAAATCGACCAATCGAAAAAGTCGCTAACGTAAATCGTTTCGTTAGCCGGTAATTGGAGTACGTTAATGCCTTCCACAATTAAAATATCTGGCTGATCAATTACGTCATATTCATCCTTGATGACGTCATAAACTTGGTGTGAATACTTCGGCACCTTGATCTGTTTTTGGCCCGTTTTCACCGCGTTTAAAAAGTGGATTAATTCCTTCATATTGTAACTTTCAGGAAATCCCTTCCGACTCATTAAATGACGCCGCTTTAATTCAGCATTAGGGTATAAAAAGCCATCCGTAGTAATCAACTGGGTCTTTAAATCGCTAAACCAGTTGCTTAACAGCACCTGCAATAGGCGTGCAGTGGTACTTTTACCTACCGCCACGCTTCCCGAAATTCCCACAATAAACGGCGTTTTTTTAACCGGAATCTGTAAAAAGTCCAGTTTATCGCGATTCCATTTTTCAAAATCAGCGTACTTCTTCTGCAGTAACCGTACCAGCGGAACGTAAACGTCCTGGACGTCCTCTAAGGAAATCCGGTCGTTAAGCGCCTTAATGTCGGCTAATTGCTGCTGAGTCAGCGGTAATTCTGCCCGATTTGATAAATTTTGCCACGCGGTGCGGTCAAACGTGAAATATCCTTGTGCCTGCATGATTACTAAATCCTCGTCTTCGATTAATTCCTTAACTATTCCGATTCAGCGATGGACTGTTGAATATCTCGCACGTCACTAGCTTGATGCTTCATAAATTCGGAGTCCTTAATCGGTAAACTCAAGTCAATCCCGTCCAGTATCTGCCAGGAAAGTTTCACTTGATCAGCCCTAAAATCTAATAAATGACCGCCGAATTGGTGTTGGTCGTCGATGAAATGCAAATGCATTCCGGCCACGCTCGCTCCGTGGAATAGTTTCGGACTATAGTATCCCACAACGGTTCCCTTAATGTTTTGTGCATCAAAGATTTGTTGCTTCGCAGCGGTCTCGCTCAACGTTGGGTAAGGGCGCTGTTGGCCTTTAACCACCCGGGTTTGCACCCGGGAGAAGAGTCCGCTAATTTTAATTGCCACAAATGTATTTTGGTATGACAATTCTTTAGCTAATGTCGCATCTACTTCGGCCATTTCGATTTCTGGTAAAACCACGTGTCCCTCAAAATCCGCTTGGTTAACGTCGGCAAAGGGTAACATGGCTTCGGGTTCCAAAATGCGAACACTCCCGTCAGCTAGGGCTTGGTAAGCAACCCCATCTAAAATAATGACTTCGCCATCAAGACCTTCCGCAGTCCCAATCCCAAAATCACCGTGTTCTAATAATGCTTCGGCAGTCAAAGTTCCGCCGAAAAGTCCGTCCACTAACATTGCTAACGTGCCGTGTTGAAATAATTTTGCCATCTGCAATCCCCCCTTTTTTACAAATATTTTATAGTTGATCTGGTAGCAAGGATTGGCCCAACTTAACGTTATCTCGATAATCAACCGGAATGTCGACCACTACCGGTCCCTTCGTTTGAAACGCTTCGTCCAGTTTCTTTCCTAGATCTGCTGGTCCATCAACTCGCAAGCCCTTGGCACCATAACTTTCAGCCAGTTTAACAAAGTCAACCGGACCAAAGTTTACTCCCGCAGCTTTGCCATATTTCAATTCTTCTTGGAACTTAACCATGTCATAATGCCCATCGTTCCAGATAATGTGCACAATATCTAGATTTTCCCGAACGGCTGTTTCCAATTCTTGCGCGGAGAACAGGAAGCCCCCGTCTCCAGAAACGGAAACTGATTTGTGACCCGGACGTAACAACGCCGCTGAAATTGCCCATGGCAAGGCAACTCCAAGGGTTTGCATTCCGTTACTAAATAAGAGGTGCCGTGGTTGGTAACTTCTAAAGTGCCGTGCCATCCAAATATAAAAGCTTCCCACGTCAACTGAAACGGTCATTTCATCGTCGACCCGGTACTGCAACGCTGAAATTAGTGATAACGGATGAATTCGTTGGGTATCCGATTCCGCTTCGGGCGGTAAGTCCTGTTGATTTTGTTGTTCGCGTAACTGCTCTAAGTACTGCTCTCCGTCGTTACTAATTTGGTAACCCGCGAGGTGCGGTGTTAAGAGGTTAATGGTTTGGGCAATGTCGCCCACTAGTTCTTTTTCGGGTTCAAAGTTGTGGTCGATTTCGGATGGTGAATCGTCGATTACGAGAATCTTGCCATCCCCTTCCGCATTCCAGTTCCGTGGTTCGTATTCGATGGCATCGTATCCGACCGTAATAACCAAATCACTGTGTTTCAACAACTTATCCCCAGGTTGGTTGCGGAAAAGTCCGACCCGCCCGTAGAAATGGTCTTCTAAATCATGGGAAATAATTCCCGCGCCTTGGAAAGTTTCCACAACTGGCAAATCAGATTCCTTAACTAACTGCCGTACCGCTTGGGTAACTTCTGGCGATGACGCCCGCATCCCTAGCAATAGTACGGGAAGTTGGGCGTTTTTAATGGCTTCCGCCAGTTTCTTAATTTCATCAGGGCTTGCTGGCCCTAAAATGGGCTTCTTCAAGGGTTGAATTGGCCGGGTGCTAACTGGTGCGTTCACCACGTCTTGTGGAAAACTCACAAAACTTGCCCCTTGTTTAGAAGATTCCGCAGCCCGGTAGGCATTTGCCAAAACTTCTGAAATATTTTCTGGTTCCTGCACTTCCACACTGTACTTGGTAATTGGTTCAAACAAATCCGCGTTGCGCATGCTTTGGTGCGTTAGTCTCAAAAGGTCGTTACGGGGAACTTGCCCACCGATAGCTAATACCGGATCCCCTTCCGCCGTCGCGGTAACTAATCCGGTAGCTAAATTTCCCACTCCGGGGCCGGAGGTGGTTAAAACCACCCCCGGTTTTCCGGTAATCCGGCCAACCGCTGCCGCCATAAAGGCCGCATTTTGTTCGTGCCGGGTAATAATTAACCGGGGCTTCCGGGCCCGATTAGAATGCTCTAACTGTTCGAATAACAAGTCAATTTTGGCACCTGGAATCCCAAAAATATATTCCACATCATGGTTAATGAGACTGTCCAGAATCGAATCCGCTCCCGTGTAACTGCTTTGAATCATCTTTTTCCTCCTTAGGGGGTCTTGAAAGTGTTTACATTACTACTATATCAGAATTTTACTACCATGGAACGGGTAAATATTACTTTTTGCACTCCTTGCAACTTGATTCCCATTATCCAACGTTCGCTGTGCATAACTTAATTAATTGTTTGGTATAACGATTTGGGGATTTTAGCAATTAACGGACTAAGTTGTCCCATGGCTACTACTAATAAACGATGCATTGCCCGTGAACAAATGGTGTATAACAACTGTTCGTCGCGGTGACTTTGATAATTTTCCGCGTTAGCATCCCAAACAATCACTGAATCAAATTCCAGTCCCTTAGCTAGGAAGGATGGCACTACTAAAGTTCCTTCTACAAGTCGTTGATTTTCCGTGCGAATTAAAGTTACCTTTTCTCCAGCGGCCTGCAACTGCTCCGTGATTTGCTCACATTCTGCTAAACTACGACCAATAATTGCGGTAGTTTCGTGGTCTTGGCGGTCCCGTTCTAACTGGGCTCGGACCGTCTTAAGCATGGTAGCTTGATCTTGGGTAACGGCAACCCGGGGTAATTCGCCTTGGCGGTTGAACGCTTCGATTGCTTCGCCCTCTTCCAAAATCTCCTTCGTAAAGTCCGTAATTGGTTGCGTCGAACGGTACGACTTCGCCAACTGAACTACCTTAGTTTTTTCTGGATCAAACATGGTCGAAAGTTCTGCCAAAAGGGTTTTACTGGTTTCGTTTGCGTAAATTGATTGGTTCAAATCCCCTAGCAAAGTAAACTTAGCCTTCGGGAAGTTATACCGCAGATAAGCTAGTTGAAAGGCATTGTAATCTTGGATTTCATCGATAAACACGTAGCGCATCGAACGGTCGCCCCGTTTACCAGTAATTAAATCATAGAGGTACAGGTACGCTGACGTATCCACCATCGTTAATTGCCGATTTTTAAGATTTTCCACTAGTTTTTCCACATGGGCCTGCCACTGTGCTTCGGTAACCCCGATTTTTTCTAACTTATACCACTTTGGCAAAGTCCGAAGCATGTGGACGTACTGCGCGTTAATACTCAAGAAGCGGTTCCGCATAATTGCGTTCCGAACCGGTTTTAACTCTTTAACCACAATTTGCCGAGCTAAAAACTTAAATTCTTCGTCATTGTCCTTGAATTCGCGAGGTTTATTCTTAAACAACTCGTGAATTTCTTCTTGGCTTAAGTTTTGCACCGCTTCTTCTACCCATTTCGTCCGTAGTTCGCTCCCAACCTTTTGGTTAAGCATGCGAATTAAGGTCTCTCGAGTTCCGTCGATCCGGTTACTTAAGCTATAAGTGTCGTTAAACGAATAGTAAATTTCCTTAATCTTTTCCCTGCTAGCGAACGGTTTTTCCTTGAACATGATATTTCTAAACCGCATGCCGCCCTTCCCAAGGTGCTGTGCATAACGGGTTAGGGCTTTAAAGAATTGTAAACTACCTTTAAATTGGTCGATTTTTCGTTCTGCGTCAGTAAGCTGCTTATCAAACCGTTGTTGTAAGTTTTCCACATCTAAGTTAGGAATCCGCCGCCGGGCAAATTGGTAATAGGTCATCTGCACCATGTTTTGTTCCCCTAATTCAGGTAACACTTGGTCCACATAGTCGTTAAACAACTGGTTTGGCGAGAACATAATCACTTGTCCTGCCGTCAATTTTCCCCGATAACGGTATAACAAGAACGCAACTCGTTGTAAAATTGCCGCCGTTTTTCCTGAACCAGCCGCCCCTTGCACAAATAAAAGGTCCGCGGACGTATTCCGGATAATTTGGTTTTGTTCGCGTTGAATGGTGGAAACGATGCTCTTCATCTTTACGTCCGACTGCGATCCTAAAGCGTTCAATAACATTTGATCGCCAATCGTTTCGTCAGTATCGTAAACCGAAATCAACTTACCGTCTTCAATCGTAAACTGGCGCTTCAACTTTAAATCCACGGATTGTTGCCCATCTGGGGTTGCGTACTCCACGTGGCCCATTTTGCCATCGTAGTAAACACTTGAAATTGGCGCACGCCAATCGTAAATCAAAAAGTGGTCCGGAGTATCCGAAAAAGAGCCCAGTCCGATGTAGATGGTCTCGTCATTTTTCTCGCCCTCTTCGTGGAAGTCAATCCGGGCGAAGTAAGGCCGTTTTTGCATTTGTTTAAGTGTTTTAATTCGTTTGGTTGCGTGTTGCCAACTATTCTCGCGCTCTTCGAGCAACTGCTGTTGTTGGCGAATTGAAATTGCCGTGTCCATCATTCCTGAATAACTGGAAGTATTGATTCGGACATCGTTATAAAAATTATCTTGGATTGCTCCGCGATCATTTTCGGCATTCTTAGCATCTTTTTGGGCCTTATCCATAGCAATGTCTACCTTATCTAAGACCTCTGCTAAATGTTTTTCTTCATATTTAAAAATTTCGTCTGCCAATATGTTTCACCTCTCGGTTTTGTTAGACATAAATTTTACTCCTTTTTATGCGTTTTCACAAAGATTTAAGTCATTTTGGAAATTTAATTTATGATAGAATGGTTGAGGTTTTACAAAAAATAAGGAAGGACAGAAGCTGATGAAACAACTAAAGCTGTACTTTGTTCGTCACGGACAAACCATTTTTAATAAGTACAATCGGATGCAAGGCTGGTCCGACTCGCCCTTAACTGAAAAAGGGTACGCAGACGCCCACCAAGCTGGCGTTCGACTAAGCGATACTAAGTTCGACGCGGTGTACGCTTCGGATACCACCCGGGCAATGAACACTGCCCGCGCCATTTTAGCTGAAAACAAGCACACTACCGCTGAAATCCAAGCAAAAACCGAATTTCGGGAAGAATTTTACGGTTATTTTGAAGGCAACGATTCTGCCCAAACTTGGTTTGAAGTTTTGATGCCGATTTCTGGAAAACGATCGTTCCACGAATTTCTCGAAGAACGCCCGATTGCAGAAACTAAAGACGCTATTAAAGCGGCCGATCCTTTCCACGATGCGGAAAATAACGCCGAATTTTGGGAAAGAATCAACCGTGGATTTAACGACTTACTAGCGACCGCTAACGATGGCGATCAAATCCTCATCGTCAGTCACGGAACGACAATCCGTTCCATCGCAGCTAAAGCAGATCCTGAACTAGACATCACTTGGGGTCCTAAAAATGGCAGCATTACCCGTTTTACCCTTGATGAAGATGGAATTCATTTAATCGAATATAACAATTAAGATAGTAGAATTGAGATTTAAAATTTACATAGGAGAGACGTAAGAATGGAAAATTCACCTTTAGATGCAAAAAAAAGGTACATTAGCTGGCCGGTCGTTGCTCTGATGGACTTTGTTACCGTAATTGGCTTTGACGATTTAATTTACAATTTTCATAACCAAGGTTTAGCAATTGTTTCTACCTGGGTTTTGATGATTCTGCTTTTTGTTTGGCCATATGAAATGATGGTTGGCCAACTAGGCGGAACTTTCAACGAGGACGGTGGCGGATTAGCTTCCTGGGTTCGCGCAACTAACGGGGACCTTGCCGGATACATCGTGGCCTTCTTCTACTGGATTGCGGGATTACCATACGTAGTCGACGTTGCTAACTCCGTGGTAGTTTCAATTAGTTGGTTAGTTAAGGGTAACGGGGATTTACAATCCTACATGCCCACGATTGCCTTTGCTCTCTTCACCGCGGTGGTCTTTTTAGTTTTTATTTGGTTCCAGCACTTTTTCCGCAACCGCTCGTTGGAGATTCTCAGTACTTTAGGCGGCGGGGCTATGTTTGTAATGACGATTCTTTTCGTGGTAATGACGGTTGCCGCCCTAATGCATGGTCGTCACATTGCTACCCAGCCCTTTAACGCGAGGGCCTTCATCCCTAAAATTGATGGACACTTCCTATCTACCTTTGGGTTATTAATCTTCGCGATTAACGGTGCCGAACTTGCCGCACCATACGTTAAGGAAATGAAAGACGGTAAACGGGACTTTCCGAAAGCCATGATGATGCTCCTATTAATGACGATTTTCCTCACCGTCTTTGGTTCGTTCTCGTTGGCGGTGTTCTTTAACGCCCACCATCTTCCTTACGATTTGAAAATGAACGGTTCCTACTACGCCTTCCAAGCGTTAGGGAAGGAATTTGGAATTGGGGACACCCTCATGTACATCTTTGCGGTGAGTCAAGCCCTTTACATGTTTGCCCAATTGGCGGTTATTTTAGACGCCAGCACCCGGATCTTCTTGTCTGACGTCGCAATGAAGTACTTGCCTAAATCACTAGGTAAACTAAATAGCGACGGTTTGCCAATCAATGGATACTGGTTAACCACTGGAATCGTTTCGCTGGTACTCTTCCTCAGTAACTGGCTACCAAGTATTAACGACATGTTCAACTGGCTTTTGAACATCAACGGAATTGTTTCGCCATTCGTAACTAGTTTTGTCTTCTTTGCCTTCATGCGCATTCGGCAAAAGAGTAAAGAATTCCACAGTGATTACGTCTTCATCAAAAACGACGTTCTTGCTTGGTTAGTGGGAGCATGGTGCTTTGTAATCACCATCGTATTTTCACTGTTAGGGGTTCGTCCAACCGACGCGACGCCAGGAACTGCTTTATACGACAAGGAATTAGCGTTGAACATCATCATTCCGGTAATTTTCATTGCCCTATCCGCGTTGCTTCCTTACATGGCGTGGGTAGAACGTAACCACTTGAAGAAGACTTCCCGGGCTTCCTACCCATTTGCAATCTTAACCTTCATTGTGGGCGCTTATCTAGTAATTAAGGGCCACTACAGTGCTGACGTTTGGTCTGGCGTGATTGCTTGGGGAATTATCGTGGTCGCTACCTTGGCGGTTTACTTCCTCTTCTTTAACATCTTTAGAAAATCATTTAAGAAAGCATAGATTCATGAAAACTGTTAACTATTACTTTGTACGGCACGGGCAAACCCTCTTCAATCGGTACCGCCATTTACAAGGTTGGTCTGATTCGCCGCTTACCGAAAAAGGGGTGCACGACGCCCAACAAGCAGGCGATTTTCTAGCGGACGTGGACTTTGCCCACGCGTATTGTTCAGATACTACTCGGGCAATCAAAACGGCCCGGTTCATCAACCAGCGAAATCACCACCCGTTACCCGAAAAAACCATCGAACCAATCGCAGCTTTTCGGGAACAATTCTTTGGTTATTTCGAAGGTGCTAATTCGGTAGAAACCGAATTTAAACTTTATCAACAACATTCCACAATTGAACCGACCCTCAACGCTATGACCGCTTTACATGGCATTAAGGCGGCCATTGACGTGTGGAAAAATGTGGATCCGTTCCACGATGCCGAAAGCTATACGGAAATCACCACCCGTTTGCAACAAGGTTTGGATTACACCTTTGACCAAGCTAATGATGGTGATAACGTGTTGGTGGTATCGCACGGAACCTTGATTCGAATTTTGACGTCCATGTTCAACCCGGAAATTGACGTGTCCCATAGCCCCCGCAACGGGAGTGTTACCAAATTAAAATTGAGGGACCAAGATGGAGTGGTGGAATATTTTGGCAGAGTGTCCCCAGCCCCGGGTAACTCGTGAGGATTAATTGAGAAGTAGACCTAATTGTCGAGAAAATTAGGTCTACTTTTTAGTTAACCGGAACGAGTTGGGGCTGGGGACACATTTCGACTAGGTTGCATATCCAACTTTTGTCCCACTCTCATTTTCTTATTACGACAGAGAAATTCGCGTGGTTCACCCCATAAAATGCTTATTTTTCTACCCCCGCCTAATCCATGATATAATTATATAAACGTTTTCAATAATTTGGAGGCCATTCTTATATGAACGAAGAAATCAATGAAGAACCAATTATTATTGCCGGTCTAGAACTTCCTGGCGTTAACCTGGATTACGCCATGGCAGAACTTAAGTCGTTAGCATCTGCTAACCACATGAGGGTGATGGACCAGCTTACCCAAAAATTAGAACGGCCTAATGCCGCAACCTATTTTGGAAAAGGAAAAATTGAAGAACTGACCCAAGTAGCTGCGGCTCGCGAAGTCGAAACCCTGGTGGTTAATGACGAATTAACCCCTAGTCAGCTCAGTAACTTAGAAAAGGAAACCCAGTTACGAGTCATCGACCGCACCGGTTTGATTTTAGAAATCTTTGCTAACCGGGCTCGTTCAAAAGAGGCCCGTCTCCAAGTTGAACTTGCCAAGCTGCAATATCAGCTTCCCCGCTTGCGGACTAGCGCTACCCAGCGACTTGACCAACAAACTGCCGGAAATACCGGCGGTGGGTTTACTAACCGGGGTGCCGGTGAAACTAAGCTAGAATTAAACCGGCGGACGATTCGTAACCGAATCAACCACATCAACCAGGAACTTAAGGAAATGTCCACTTCGGCCAACGTGCAACGCCAGCGTCGGGATAAAAAGGACATCCCTAGCGTAGCCTTGGTAGGGTACACCAATACTGGAAAGTCCACCACGATGAATGGTTTAATCAGTATGTACGGTCGCAATGAAGACAAGCAAGTTTTCGAAAAAGACATGCTGTTTGCCACCTTGGACACTAGTGTGCGCAAACTAACCTTTCCAGACCAAAAAGAACTGATTCTTAGCGATACGGTTGGGTTTGTCAGCAATTTGCCACACCAGTTGGTAAAGGCCTTTCGTTCCACCCTATCGGAAGCTGCTAAAGCGGACCTCCTTGTACAAGTTGTGAACGTATCCGACCCGCATTACCGGGAAATGATGCAAACTACTGCGGACACCCTCCAAGAAATTGGGGTCACCGACGTTCCCATGATCTACGCCTTTAACAAGGCCGACCGGGCAGGCATCGCTTACCCGACGTTGGATGGTACCGAACTCACCTACTCGGCAAAGCAGCTTCAATCACTTGAAATGCTGACTTCGTTAATTAAAAAGCAAGTATTTAAAAACTACGTACGTGCTGATTTCCTGATTCCTTTTGATGAAGGTCAAGTAGTCAACTTCTTAAACGGCAATGCCGACGTAAAGAAAACTTCCTACACCGATCAAGGAACTAAAATCACCGCCGAACTAAAGGACAGTGATTATCAGCGGCTCGCCCAGTACGTTGTCCAACCTGAAGATCAAATTTAAAATTTTGTTAGCTACTAACGCAAAAATGGCATTCAACTCTGATTCGGTAACGAATGGGGTTGAATGCCATTTTTTATTAGTTTTACAATCTTACGCTAATTTCTGCTCTAGTTTTCGCGAGATAATCGATAACGTATAGCAGACCACGAAGTACATTCCTGCTAGAGCTACAAACATTGGAATAATATAATTTGTGTTTTGCCCGTAAATGATTTGCGCGTGGTACATCATTTCCGGAAGCATGATAATCGTCGCTAAAGAAGTATCCTTAATCAACGAAATGAATTGGCTAACCAGAGCTGGAATCATCCGGACCTGTGCCTGGGGCAAAATAATGTAGCGCATTGCTTGCCAATACGATAACCCGTTCGCCCGAGCACCTTCCATTTGGCCTTTATCGATCGAAACAATCCCGCCCCGAATAATTTCCGCAATCATGGCTGATTCAAACACCGTTAGCGCCAAAATTGAAGATGGCAAGATTCCCAACCGAATTCCCAAGTTAGGCAATCCAAAGTAAACGAAGAAGAACATTAACAAGAGGGGCAAGTTTCGGATTACGTCAATCACCACTCCCACCAACGCTGACAAGTAGCGTACGTTAAGGTAACGGATTAGTCCCAGTATTCCACCGAGCACGTAGCTAAAAATAATCGAAATCACCGAAACTTCAATAGTTATCCACAGTCCCTTTAACAAGAACGCTAAATTTACCGCGGAATAGGCTTCCATAAATGCGTGCATTAGGCGACACCTCGATTCGTCCGTTTTTCTAGGTACCGCATGTAGTAACTTAGCGGCATCGTGATAATGAGATACAATACTCCCACTACTAGATAAGAGTTAATCGTGTCAAAGGTGGTGGAGGCAATGTCGTTCCCCACGTACATCAGGTCAAATCCAGCCACGAAAGCTAACACTGACGAATTCTTAACTAGGTTAATAAATTGGTTTCCTAAAGGTGGAATCACAATCTTAAAAGCCTGGGGCAAAACAATGTAACGCATCGCTTGGCTAAACGTCATTCCGTTTGACCGGGCCGCTTCCATTTGCCCCCCGCTTACCGATTGGATTCCCGCCCGCACCGTTTCGGCAATGAAAGCCGAAGTGTAGATGGTCAATCCAATGGTTCCAGCGGTAAAACCGTTTACCGCGGGGATATACCGTGGAATCACAATGTAAAAGAACATGGTCACTACCAGTAGCGGAATGTTTCGAACCACTTCCACATAAATGCGGCCAATGGTCCGTGCTAACCGACTGGGCAAGACTTCCATGATGGCAAACAGCGATCCGATTACTAAACTAAAAAATAACGCAATCAAACTACAAAGTAGCGTCTGTCCGAGTCCGCTAAAGAGCTCCGCACTATGATTAGTTAAAATATTAATCATCGTTCCACCTCCCGGTAATTAAATCCAGGAATATCGCCAAACCATTTCTTGATGAGTCGGTTATACTCCCCGTTTGCGATAATCTCTTCCAACGCTTGGTTAAGGTGTTTTTTCAACGCCGGTTGGTTTTGGTTAATGGCAATTCCGTAAGGTTCCTTAGTGAACGCCTTTCCGACCACTTTAAATTGGGGATTATCAACCGCCATTCCAAATAAAATACCGTTATCCGTAGTTAAAGCCGCTCCCTGCCCGGATTTTAGTGCCGTAAGGGCTTGAGCATAGTCTTGCAACTGAATTACCTGTGCTTTAGGGGCAAATTTTTTAACGTTGCTGACCGAATTAGCACCAACCACCCCAATCACCTTGGTGCCCGGATGGTTTAGATCCCTTACGCTGTGAATCTTACTATCTTTAGGAACTAACAGGGATTGTCCGGCATCAAAATAGGAGTCTGAAAAATCAACTACTTTTTGCCGGTCCTTAGTGATCGTCATCGTCGCAATCACTGCATCCAAATTGCCATTCTTCAGCAGTGGAATCCGCGTTTGGCTAGTTACTTGAACAAACTCGGCCTGCGCATCCTTTCCCAACATCTGCTTCGTCAGCGCTTTAGCAATGTCAATATCAAACCCCTTAATCTGGGAGTCCTTTACGTCCATTAACCCAAACAACTTGGTATCGGCCTTTACCCCCCAAGTGAGGGTTTTAGTTTGCTGGGCGGTTTGCCAAGCGTCACGTTGTTTAGCTTCTTGCTTTGTACAACCACCTAGAATGCCCAGAAAAAGTACGGCTGTCAGTCCCAAGAAAAGCATTTTAAACCTTCTACGCATGGGGACCACCTCCTAGTGTTTGATAATCTTGCTGAGAAATTGGCGTGCCCGTTCGTTAGATGGTTGCCCGTCAAAGAATTCTTCCTTGCGGTCGTCTTCGAGGATCCGACCACCATCCATGAAAATCACCCGGTCCCCCACTTCACGAGCAAAGCCCATTTCGTGAGTCACCACTACCATGGTCATGGCGGAATCGCGGGCAATTTGCTTCATAACGTTTAAAACATCATCGATCATTTCAGGATCGAGCGCGGACGTTGGCTCATCAAATAAAATACATTTAGGCTGCATCGCTAAACTACGGGCAATCGCAATACGTTGTTTTTGCCCCCCTGATAGCATGGCAGGCATGCTGTCTGCCTTTTCAGCTAGCCCAACCCGGTCCAGCAGTTCCATTGCTAGTTGGCGGTTCTGCTCTTCAGGTCGTTTAAGCACGACCCGGGGAGCTAGCATAATGTTCTCTAAAACAGACTTGTTATCGTACAAGTTAAAATGTTGGAAAACCATTCCCACTTCTCGGCGAATTTTGTTGATATTGGTTTGGCGGTTGGCCAAGTCAAATCCGTTGACAATTAATTGACCACCGTCAATACTTTCTAATCCGTTAATGGTTCGAATCAAGGTGCTTTTTCCTGAACCAGACGGTCCAATCAATACCACCGTTTCTCCCTTTTCGATCGTTAGATTAACGTCGGTTAGGGCATGAAACTTACCGTAATACTTTTCCACATTATGAAATTCGATCATCGACATCTTGATCCCTCCGTTTCCATTTACCCGATTACATTAACGAAAGATTAAAATTAGATAAATTTTTGGTTATATTGACTATACTGGACAAAAAAAGACCTGTCAAAGTAAATACATTGACAGGTCTTAATAATTTATCATCAAATCACTTCGAAAGTGAGGTTTGGCGCCGTTTATAAGCAATATTAATTTTTAAGCGGTATGGTTCATTTTCCACAATCATTCCAGAGCGACCGCGTACTTTCTTTTCGCCACCAATTAAAAACGCGTTTGCTAAATACAAGTGGTTTTCAGCTTTAGCGGCTTGGTAACTGGATAAGCCCACCTTGGTAATTTCGCCCACTGGAACGGCCTCCATTTGGTTCATTCCAGCTACCACAGTGGGTTTGCCAGCAACGAGTTGGACTTCCGCATACGGGATCGCCACTCCCAAGTCGCCGATTGCGTACGTTTCGGTTTGCTGAGCAGGCATTTCTGCCCGTAATTCTTCGTCAGTCCGGCCCCCATAATCCATGAAGACCATCCCTGATTGAATCATCTTTTCCGCAATTTGTTCAATATTTTTTTGTTGGCGCGCAGATGAAACGATCGTGGCGGGTAACAGGGCCTTCTGGTCGAAAACTCCGCCTGGACTAGCAACTTGGCGGCTTTGTCGTTCTACCCGCGTAAGGCGGCGTCGGAATTCTTCTTTTTCCCGCACTTCTTCTGGCGTGCCCCCAATGTATTTTTCTAAAATTGGGGAAATATCAAACGGAGCCTGCTTATTAGTGAAATAGTAATAAATGTTCATAATTGAGAAATACAAGAAAATCAAAAAGATTGCTAATAGCAGTAATCCTCTTGTATATGCGCCATTTTGGATAAAGCGAATCCCAATGTATAACAAATACCAATTCCCTACAAAGGCTGTGATAGTGTAAATTTGGTTCTTCAACTTACTCTTAACACTAATCATGCCCATGTAATGACTTACTAATGTTAGAAATGAAATCACGTTTATCCCCCCTTATTGACCTGTATTAGTATCAGTGGTCGTGGCCTTTTGGACGGCAGCCTGTTGGTTAGTATCCTGCTGCGAACTTGCTTGCCCTTGCGATGCAGCAGCTCCTGATCCTGAACTTGCATCTCCGGAACTATCCGTCGTGGTCTGGTCCTCATCATTTGCCCCACTAGAGGCCTTATCATTGCCAGTCGAATCCTTAGTCGTTTTCGAAGAAGAATTGTCTTGAGTTTGATCATCAGTTGGTTGTGAAGTTTCCCCACTGCTTGAAGTATCTTCACTCGGCTTGCTGCTTTCTTCAGAACTCGATGACGACTCTTCCGATTTATCTTTAGAATGTTCATCGTCGCTTGAAGGTTTCTTTTCTGGTTCACTGCTTTCAACTACTTTTGAAGAACGCACCGGCGCTCCTTCAGAAGTGTTGGTAGCTTTATTAACAATTACGTTTGTCGCACTTAGCGCAATTATCATCGTCACGATGGCAATCGGCGTTAAAAAAGGTGGTGTTCTGTATGCCATTCTATCTCCCTCCATATTTCCAAACGTTAGCATACCAAAAAAACGCGCTCAGGTAAGCAAAACTCCCCCAAGTTTGCAATAACTTTAATATTTTATCTGATAAAGTTAACATTTAACTTATCCACACTATGCGTGAACTTTTTTTGCACACTCTGCACAGATCCCATATAACTCAAAATGGTGTCCGGTAATCTCAGCACCCGGTAACTGGTCGCTAAAAAAACTCAACGGACACATTTTTAATTCCTGCACTTTTCCACACTGGTTGCAAATAAAGTGATGGTGATGTGCATGCTGCTCGTTACAGTCCAGTTTTACTTCTGTTTTTCCGTCATTTTCGTTTTGATTTTCTTCCACAATTCCTAGTGCCGCAAATTCCTTAACGTTTCGGTAAATCGTGTTATGACTCATCTTAGGAAATTGTAGCCGCATCAAGCGGTCTAATTCGGTTAATTCCAAATACCGATCACCGCTTTGCGCAAGCAACTCTAATAAACTCTGCCGCTGACGCGTAATTTTATAGCCGTTCGCTTTTAAAATTTTAACCGCAATTGCAATTGGACTTTTATCCACAGTTTGCCACCTCGTAAATAGTAATTATTACGCTTTACATTAACATATTTAGGGGCGCATTTAAACGTCCAAAGTTTGCTTTTTGACCTGCAAATAAAATGCGTCAAGTTTTTGCTTAGTAGCCTGCCAATCGTCGTTATCAATCACGGTTGCCTTTCCTTGTAGTTCACTTGGCAATTCCATATCTCGGCGATACTCAGGGCTGTTAATTCTTTTAGTGATTGAATCCATACTATCCCCACGCTTTAACAGCCTTTGCTTCAATGTAGCTTCTTTTTGCACCCGCAAAAACAAAATTTCCACTTGGTCACCCAATTTTTGCTGGTAAGTAATTGCCCCGGCCGTGTCTAACACAATGCAAGCAATCGGGTTCTTTTGCCACGCCTGGGTGAGCCCTTCGTAGGAAGAGCCGTACCGGTAGTGAGCGTACTGAACTTGTTCCAAATAATGATTTTGGTCGAACGAATCCGCCGTTTCAAAATAATAGTCCACCCCTTGCTTTTCATTAGTCCTTTGGGGGCGGGTGGTGTGCGTGATCACCTTCACAACGCCATAACGTTGGTTAAGATAGTCTGCTACCGTGGTTTTCCCCGAACCCGTAGGCCCCGCTATTACAATAATCTTATTCATTTCCCTTACTCCAAGCTTAAATATTTGCATTTTTGTTTAAAATGTTGTAAATTAAGGTATCGTATCAATTGGAAGCGCTTTTCCCGCTTCTAAAATTCATGATTTAGGAGGTTTATCATTATGCAATTTAAAAAGTACAGCACAGCTTGGTACAGTATCGCACTTGATACTGAAAAGCAGGTTTTTATCGCTAATGATAAAGCCCAACCAGAGTTTCAAGCTACAGGCGTAACGATTGAAGAAGCAATTCAAAATCTTCAAAGCCTCGAAGAAAATTCATTCAGCAAGTTAGCATAACTTAACTCTTAAAAAGCTTTATCAAATGCAAGTAAGGAGGCCATGACCCGCGATGTCATGGCCTCTTTTTTGTTTGCTTTGCGCGCGCCCAATTTTTATTACTATTGTTCTGCTTTCCGAATATATTGGTCCGCGTTATCTAACGCCTGCTTTAAGTTTAGGTAGGTTAGCCGCTTTCTAGCAGCTGCGTAATCAAGCCACGCCGCCATGCTAATTTCTTCCTTCTGCAATCGAACTACCGTATCTTCAGGAACCTTTGCCGTAAATAGGGTCACTTTCTTGTCATTTTCGCCAACTCGATAATTTAAAACGTCGTAAAAACGATCGTCGACCGTGGCGATAATCCCAGTCTCCTCCCTAATCTCCCGCTCGGCGGCTTCAAGAGCCGATTCCGTATTTTCTAAATGTCCTTTAGGGAATCCCCAAAAACCGCTCGTAGCGCTTTTTAGCAATAAGTAATACGGCTCTTTTGCCCGCATTTGGTAAACTACTGCTCCGCCATCCAATTCTAAAGCCATCGTCATTCCTCCGTTTTTTGCTTACTTTTTTAATTATACCAGTCTCTAATTGCACTAGTTTAGCAAATTTAATCTAGGTGGATTTCTTGATTTTCGTTGACAGTATTAACTTCATCCCGTATTATTAGAAAAACATTAGAGAGGAAGTGGCGTATGCAACTAAAACATAATATTTTTCGTAAAGAATCACTAGCTAATTATCTGAAGGTAGATTCTCAATTTGAAAAAACGCTGGGTGCTAAAGACCTCTTAGCCCTCGGAATCGGGGCAGTAATCGGTACCGGAATTTTCATTCTCCCCGGCACCGTGGCAGCGTTAAAAGCTGGTCCCTCAATCACCCTATCATTTGTGATTGCCGCCTTGGTTTGTGCTCTAGCAGGAATGTGTTACGCAGAGTTTGCCGCCTCGATTCCCGTGGCGGGCAGCGCCTACTCCTACGGAACCATTATTTACGGGGAACTGCTCGGCTGGTTATTAGGTTGGGCGTTAATTCTAGAGTACGTACTGGCCGTCGCGGCGGTTTCCACCGGGTGGTCTGCTTACTTTGGTTCCTTAATTAAGGGATTTGGCGGCCACCTCCCTGCAGCAATTGCCGGGCCATTTGATCCCCAGCATGGGACTTATATTAATTTGTTTGCGGTAATCATTGTGCTTTTAATTGGCTTTCTATTAAACCGTGGTTTTAAGTCTTCAATCCGCATTAACAACTTAATGGTTTTCGTTAAAATTGCAATTATTTTAATTTTTATCGGCGTGGGTATTTTTTACGTTAAACCCAGCAACTGGCAACCATACTTTCCATTTGGGATTCATGGAACCTTAGCTGGCGCATCCACCGTCTTCTTTGCTTATTTAGGATTCGACACCGTTTCGGCATCTGCAGCGGAAGTAAAAAATCCGGCTAAGAACATGCCTATTGGAATCATCGGTACGCTGATCGTTGCCACCATCTTTTACGTGGCGGTGGCAGTGGTACTAACTGGGATGGTGCCTTATAACGAGCTTAACGTGGCAAACCCCGTATCCTTTGCTTTACAATTAGTTCACCAGAACTGGATTGCGGGATTGCTATCCGTGGGTGCCCTAGCAGGGATGACCACCATGATGATTTCCATGATTTACGGTAGTTCTCGTTTAGTTTACGCAACCGGGCGGGACGGACTCCTGCCACGCTTGTTAGGCCAACTAGAAGGGCCGCACCGTTCACCCAAAAACGCTTTGATCGTCGTTACGATTTTTATCGCGTTACTTGGCGGATTCGTACCCCTTGATCAACTTACCAACCTAGTAAACATGGGAACCCTGTTTGCCTTCGGACTAATCTCGTTAGGGGTAATCCCCCTTCGTCGCCGCACCGACATCCCGGGGAACGGCTTTAAGGTACCTGGTTATCCAGTGATTCCGATCATTTCAGTTATCGCCTGTGTTTACTTGATTTCGACCCTTTCCTTAGAAACTTGGATTGGTTCAGCAATCTGGTTTGCAATCGGCTTAATCATTTACTTTAGCTATGGGATGCGGCATAGTAAACTGGCTGAATAAAAATTATTCACCAATCTCCAGTTAATTTATGAACCTTAATTACCTTTGCTTGATTCTAAAAAAATAATTTACGTATAAAAAATTGGAGCCTCTGGAAATTTATCTAGAGGCTCCAATTTTTTATTTGCTACTTTGTAAGGTCAAGAATAGGATCAAAGTATTCTAATTTCGTGTAATCAACGTTTCCGCCATCCGTAATTGCTAAATCTGGGATGGCCGTGATTGGCAAGAAGGACAGGTAAAATAATGGATCCGGAAGTTTACATCCTAATTGATTAGCAGCATTTTTTAACTCTACTTCTTTTCGAGCTAATTCGTTTGGCTGCAAATCAGTTACTATTCCAGCAACCGGCAATTCCAACAAGGCGAGCACTTCGCCCTTATTAACCACGACTTGTCCTCCGCCGTGTTTAACTAATTCGTTGACTGCTAACGCCATATCCGCTTCATCCATCCCCGCCACGACAATGTTATTATCATCTGGCGAAGCAGAAGTAGCTATTGCTCCGGACTGCAATCCCCATCCCGAGATAAATCCCCGAGAGTGTTGGTGGTTAATGCCATATCTTTCAACCACAGACACTAACGCAACGTCCCGTTTGGCATCGGGAAGGATGCACCCGTCCTTAATTTTTAAATCAACTTTTCTCGATTTACGGACAAACGGCCCCACGCTCTTGATGCTTCGAACCGTCGCCATTCCCGTTGGCTGATCAACTTGGTATTTAAAACTCTCAGCCGTTATTTCCGCACATTTAACCGAATTCGTAATCTCTACAGATCTTTTTGGTGGCACAAATTCCAACTGTTCCGCTTGTCGTTCAACTACCACCACGCCCTTACTGATCACCGTTTCAATATTAAAGGTTCCTGGCTGGTCAATTAGCAAAATATCCGCTTCCTTGCCAGGCGCAATCGAACCCACTTGGTCGTCAATATGGTACGCTTCGGCACTGTTTAAAGTTGCCATCTGAATGGCGGTCATGGGCGAAATTCCTGCCTTAATCGCTAACCGAACCAGATGATCAACATGTCCTTTTTCCAAAATATCACGCGCCGTTATGTCGTCCGTACAAAAACTAGTGTGGCGGGCTACACCCGGAGCACCTTCCGTAATGGCTTTAACGTTTTCAGCTAAAAATTTGGTAACCGAAGATTCCCGAATTATCGTGTGGATTCCTTTCCGAGCTTTTTCTAAAAATTCTTCATGAGAATAACTTTCGTGATCAACCCGCACCCTAGTCATTAAGAATTGATTTAGATCTTTCCCCTTGGCCATCGGAGAACAGCCAAAAATCGGCTTATGCAATTTTTGTGCCGTTAAAACAGCTGACAAGGTATCTTTATCTTTGGTTTGGACCGCTTCTCGGACGGTTTCCCAAACACCGTAACTACGCTCCTGAGGTTGAAACTTTTGGTGATCTTGCGCGTTGACGTTATAAGCTACCGTTGACTGCGGGATTGTGTATGGCGTTTTATACGGAACCCCCCAGAAAACTTTTAGGGGAAGCTGATCAATTTCCGCAAAAATTTCGTCTAGCCCGGCTAATCCAATCACTGAAATATATTCATCCAATCCAGAGACAATGCTAGTCGTTCCTTTGGGCACCACTGCTCGAGCAAAGCGCGTCATTGACATTTTGCTGCATTCAACGTGAATATGTCCGTCAATCAAACCAGGGGCTAGATATTGGTCGGTCGCATCTACGTGTCGGGTATGCTCTCCGACATAGTCCGAGACGTCTTTATCAACTGCCACAATTCTACCCTTGTAGATTGCTACGTCTGCACGATAATATTCGGCCGTATCCACATTAATTAACGTACCATTTTCAATAACCAGGTCTGCTGGAATTTCAGCTGCCCCCGCATCAATATATTTTTCTAACTCCGTCGTAGTATCCATGTCTGCTCCCGTCTGCTTAAGCTTTAGGTACAATATTTAAAATGTATAGCAATACAATGAAGATTACTAACATTGCCCACATAATGTAGTTAATTTCTTTTCGCCGCCCGGCAGCCACCATGAGGATGGGATAGGTTAGGAAACCAAAGGCAATTCCGTACGAGATGTTATACGTTAATGGCATGCCAATCACGGTTAAGAAGGCTGGCATTGCAATTTCAAATTTATCCCATTCAATTTCACGTAATGCTGACGCCATTAATACCCCCACCACAATTAGTGCTGGTGCAGTAACTTGGTTAGTAACTACGGTTAGGAGCGGCGAAAATAGCATACTAAACCCAAACAATACCGCAACTGTTAAAGAAGTTAACCCCGTCTTTCCTCCAACCGCAATTCCTGCTGAAGACTCTACGTAAGCTGCGGTAGGTGTCGTTCCCATTACTGATCCAGCTAACATTGAAACCGAATCCGCTACTAATGCTTGCCCAATTCTAGGCATTTTATTATCCTTCATAATTCCAGCTTGTTGCGCTAACCCAATCAAGGTTCCTGCGGTATCAAAGAAGGCGACTAACAGGAAGATTAAAACTACCGCCCACATTTGAGGGTCCACCATTGAAGATAAATGATAAACTCCGACCCCAAAAGTCGGCTTCATGCTTGGTGCAAGAGAGATGATGCTCGCCGGCATTTTGATTAGCCCAGTGATCAATCCTAACAAGGCGGTCGACACTAAACCAATAAAAATGGAGCCCGGCACCCTTTTTGCCATTAAAATGGCAATCACAAAGATTCCAAAAATTGTTAGCCAAGTGGTTGGAACGGTCAAAGAGCCAATTTCAACCAACGAAGTTTTGCTAGCGGTAACTAGTCCGCCACCTTGGAGACCAACAAAAGCGATGAAAATACCGATTCCCGCCGCCATTGCTAGTTTCAAATCTTTTGGAATTGCATTAATTACCACTTCCCGAACTTTAAGAAACGAAAGGATGGTAAAAAGGACCGAAGCGACAAATACACCCGCCATTGCTTTTTGCCAAGAAATTCCCATTCCCAAAACTACTGAGAAAGTAAAGAAAGCGTTGTCGCCTAACCCAGGGGCTACAGCAATTGGATAATTTGCTAAAAATGCCATTAAAGCACTTCCTAAAATTGCCGATAAAGCAGTTGCCGTAAAGACCGCTCCCTTATCCATTCCAGCTGCTCCTAAAATGCTAGGATTAACAAACAAAATGTAGGCCATTGAAACAAACGTTGTTAGGCCTGCTAACATTTCCCTCTTAATCGTGGTTCCATGACCGCTTAAATGAAATACTTTTTCTAACATATTGTCATCCGCCAAAATTTGATCGTTCGCCTTTTGCATGGTAAGTACCGTCCTCCAAATATTTTTTAGCTTTCTCCACTAATTATTCCATACTTTATTTCAATTTACAATCGAAAATATTCGTATTTAGCTTTAACAATAACTCAAAAAATGCTAAAATAGCCCTCACAAGGCCCTAATGACGAACTACCTACCAGAAAGGAAACAGATTATGGATAAAATAACCAAGGAGTTTATTCAGGGACTCCCCAAAGCTGAACTACACTTACATATCGAAGGAACCCTCGAACCTCAGTTGAAGTTAAAATTAGCCAAACGAAACCACGTGGATATCGGACAAAATACGGTTGAAGAGGTCCAAAAGACCTACCAATACGATGATTTGGCCTCGTTTTTAGCCGTTTACTACCCCGCAATGAACGTCTTACAAACGGAAGCGGACTTTTATGACTTAGCTTTTGATTACTTAAAACGTGCCGCCCAAAATAACGTCCGCCACGTTGAAATCTTTTTTGATCCCCAAGCGCACACTAGTCGTGGGATTAGTTTTGCGACCGTAATTAACGGATTATATCGGGCAACGGTTGACGCGCGAGCCCTAAATATCGATGCCGGATTAATTATGTGTTTCCTGCGTGATTTCTCAAAAGAATCCGCACGAAAAACTTTAGCGGAAGCTTTGAAATATCAAGATAAGATTATTGGAATCGGCTTAGATTCAGACGAACACAATAATCCACCATTAAAATTTGCACGCCAGTTTGAAGATGCAGCTGCTGCCGGTTTACATCGCACCGTTCACTGCGACATCGACCAAAAAGATTCCATTGAGCATATTCGTCAAGCACTTGAAATTATGGAAGTTGAACGCATCGACCATGGTACCAACATCGTTGAAGACCCCGATCTGGTTGATTTGGTTGCTAAACGAGGAATCGGTCTAACTTCGTGTCCGCTTTCTAATTCTTTCGTATCTCCAGAAATGAAGGGTCAAGAGGTTTTAGAACTCCTATCAAAAAACGTCAAAGTTTCAATTCACTCTGACGATCCTGCCTATTTTGGTGGCTACATCAGTGACAACTACACCGCGATTGCTAGCCAATTCAAATTAACTAAACCACAAATTATCCAATTAGCTAGAAATTCATTTGAAAGCTCTTGGATCAGCGATCAACAAAAAGAAATTTATCTCAACGAATTAAACAACTACGTAAATAGTAATTAAACTTAAAAATCCTTCCACGGCGGTAAATGTTCGTATGCTTTAGGCGTATAATATGAACCATAAACCACTGTGGAGGATTTTTTATGAAAAACAACCAATTTGGTCGCATTGACGTTGACCAAGATGAAGAAATTACCGAATTGAAAGCAATTCATTTTATTGACCAGGACCTGATTGCCGATCCTAAGGCACAATTTGAGGATTTTCTCCGGCGTTCTTTTTTAATCAGCAATCAAGAATCCACGTTTCAACAAAAGTTAGGCAACCTACTTGCGACGCCTAACCAAACTGCAGCAGACTTTTTTGCGAGCGCAGAGCCGCTAACCCTGGATATTTTTTATTTAATTGCCTTACAGCTATTACAATTTGAATCAGAAATTGATTTTTCTGTTATTGACCCGCAGGCTGCAACTGCCAAAATCAACTTACCGCGCCTTGCCCTTGACGCTCTTGAAACTAGCGCAGACGTGGCACACGCTTGGTATTCAATTTTGACGGCGCACACGAAAAATGGGGAAACTTACCTTGATCACCTTACCCAACAAGGCTACTTCACCCCGTTCTACGCGACCACAACCGCCCCGTTATTCTTCAACGGAAAAGCCCAAGCCGTCTTTGACCCGCATCAAATCATTCGGGAAGTCGTTTACGTAGAAGCTCCCTTAGATACTGATCACGATGGTAAACGCGACCTGTTAAAAGCAGAAATTTTACGTCCTGCCCAAACTGAGCAAGGATACAAGGCCCCCGTTTTGTACACTGCCAGTCCCTATAACCAAGGAACTAACGATCATTGGGGTGAACAAGTAACCCATAATGTCGACGTCCCGTTAACTGAAAAAACAGTTAACCACCTTACTCGCGAAGACGTGACGGCTAAACCGTATGACCCAGAACTACCACCCGAACGACAAGTTAAGGGTCAAGCTGAACACGCTTGCGAACACTTTGCCCGCGAACAACCCTACACCTTAAATAACTACTTCCTAACCCGTGGGTTTGCGGTAGTTTATGCGGCCGGAATCGGAACCCGGGATTCAGAAGGTTTGCGGGATACTGGTTCGGTGGCGGAAACCATTTCCACCACGGCAATTATTGAATGGCTCGCGGGAAATCGTCGCGCGTTTACTAACAAAACCGATAACATTGAAATCAAGGCCAACTGGAGTAACCATAAAATTGCCATGACCGGACGTTCCTACTTAGGTACGTTAGCCACTGCAGCAGCTACTACCGGGGTCGAAGGTCTTGAAACCATTATTTCGGAAGCGGCCATTTCCAGTTGGTACGATTATTATCGGGATGGCGGTTTAGTTGCCGCTCCGGACACCTTCCAGGGTGAAGACATGGACGTCCTCGCTGCCGAAGTCTTTAGTCGACAAAAAGACCTTGGGGATGCTTTAAAAGTTCGTAGTAAATTTGACCAAGTTTTAAACCGGATTAACCACGACCAAGACCGGCAAAGCGGCAACTATTCTCGCTACTGGGACAGCCGCAACTATCTCAACCAAGCCAAAAATATTAAGGCCGATCTAATTTTAGTGCACGGTTTGAACGATTGGAACGTCAAGCCCCGTAACGTCGCTAACTTGTGGAACGCGGTCCGTGACTTGCCAATTAACAAGAAGATTATTCTTCACCAAGGTCAGCACATTTACATTAATAATTTCCGTTCGATTGACTTTACCGACATGATGAACTTATGGCTAAGTTACAAGTTGTTTGGCGTGGAAAATAACGCTCCAGAAGTTTTACCAAACGTCATCATTCAAGATAACGTAGAACCCGAAACGTGGCATACCTACCCTGACTGGCAGGATGCTGATGATGAAGTACGGGAATTCACCCTCCAAGCCAAAACACTGGTGGACGCTGCTTTACCAACTAAAAACGAGGCCGCCTCGTTTAAAGACGTCCTCGATCCAGAAGTTTTTGAAATGTACAAAAATAACCTTACGCAGTGGCATACCGACCTGCTTAACACGGAACACGCCACCAATGGTAAAAACCAGATGCGTGATAACCGGTTAATCTTCAAGTCTGCCCAACTCGATCACGATTGGTATATTGATGGGGCTGCGGAAGTTAAGGTTAACGTGGCGGTTAATAAACCATTTGGAATGCTTAGTTTTCAACTAGTTGACTTTGGCGATGCCCGGCGCTTAAACGTCACCCCAAGCCTCATCCAACCTCGCTCGTTAAGCGGCAGTTACGATTGGCGCACCGACGACTTACGGGAATTTACGCAACAAAAGAGCGTTACCCCGTGGAAAATGATTAGTAAGGGTCACATTAATTTGCAAAATCGGACTAACAACTATCGCGTTGATAAAGTTGTGCCTAACCAATTCTACGACGTAACTTTACAGTTACAGCCGACGTTCTACCACCTTCCTGCAGGTCACCAATTAGGATTGGTAATTTACGCAACTGATTTTGAAACCACCATCCGGGGCAACCAGGATTTGCAATATTCATTGCAGCTTAATCAAAGTCATTTAAAGGTTCGGCTTGCCAACGTAATATCCGACCGTTCGTAACGGTTCGGAGCTGATGACCATCGTTGACAAGTAGTTCATTTTCAGGTGTGACCCCCGTTACTTTTCCGGTAAGCCGACTTGCGACCTGATCAATGATCACCCATTGGTCTTGTAAAATCGATAAATCTAAATACTTTGGATTAATTGCGTCAGACGCCAGTGTCTGGCGCTTTTTTTGGATAGCTTGGTTGATCTTAATCAACAGGTCGGTTACTTGCGTTGCGTTTGCTTGTTCGACAATCGGCCCTCCCGTCCGCAACATCGTTTGGGGAAAGGTCGTGGTTAAGATGTTCAACCCCATTCCCAGCACCAGCCCGATTAGTTGATTATCATCATTAGACACGGCTTCGCACAGAATGCCGCCCACCTTTTGATCATGTAAATATAAATCGTTCACCCATTTAATACCAAGCGGTTGTCCAAAAACGCGGTGCACCGCTTCGGCAACAATCACGCCCACGTTTGCCGTTACCCGTCCGGGATGTAAAACGGTGGCTGGGGCTAGAGGAAGGTAAATCGAACAGTAAATCCCCGAAGTCGGTGAATAAAACTGGCGCTGGTTAGTCCCTCGTCCAGCCGTTTGTTGATTGGCAACTACCATACCCGCTATTCCAGGATTTTGTTGCACGCGCGTAAAAGCTACGTCATTAGTAGAGCCAACTTGGTCAAAATATTCAATTTTTTCATCCGGAAATTCATTTTGTAATCGTGCGACATTAATTTGCATTAAAATTACTCCTTAATCAACTGCAGAAAATAATTAATTTTTTCTAATTTTTTAATTTAAGCACTAAGTCGGTTATACCAGTATTTTCGCGGAACTTTACTCCTAAACGCTTCTCATTTAATCTGGTCACTTTCTAATAAATCTGCTATTATAGGCTTAAATTTAAGAAACTAGGTGAAATATCTTGAAACAAGGTACAACAATTTTAACACTAGATAACGGATATCACTTATGGTCACATACGGATGGGACTAACGACTCCATCCACCTTTTGGCCCTTCATGGTGGTCCCGGTGGCAATCACGAATACTGGGAAAACTTCCACGATGAACTTTTAAAACAAGGTTTGGACGTCCAAGTTCACTACTACGACCAATTGGGTTCGTGGTATTCTGACCAACCCGACTACTCCGACCCTGAAATTGCTGAAAAGTACCTCAGCTACGACTACTTCCTTGACGAAGTGGAAGAAGTTCGTCAAAAACTCGGCATTGACCACTTCTACTTGATCGGTCAATCTTGGGGTGGCGCGTTGACCATGATGTACGCATTGAAGTATGGTGAACACTTAAAAGGTGCCATCATCTCTTCCATGGTTGATAATATCGATGAATACCTTGAACATCAAGACGCAATTCGAGACGAAGCCCTTGCTCCCGAAGATGCTCAGTTCATGCGTGACTGTGAAAAGTCCGGTGATTGGGATAACGAACGTTACCAAAAATTAGTCGACGTACTTAACGCTGGTTACGTAGATCGTAAACAACCAGTGGCAATTCGTCACTTGGTTCCAACTATGGCAACTCCCGTTTACAACGCTTTCCAAGGCGACAACGAATTCGTTGTTACTGGTAAGTTGAAGGAATGGGACGTTCGCGACCAAATCCATAACATCAAGGTCCCAACCTTGTTGACCTTCGGCGAACACGAAACCATGCCGTTGAAGTCGGCACAACGGATGGCTGAAGTAATCCCTAACGCTAAGTTAGTTACTACTCCAGATGGCGGTCACCACCACATGATCGACAACGCCCCCGTTTACTTCAAGCATCTTGCTGATTACCTTCGCGAAGTAGAAGCAGGCACTTTTAATAAATAATAGATTTCAAAATAGAGGTTAGGATTGCTCCTAGCCCCTATTTTTTTATCTCGGCCACCCTTTTCTTTACAAAACGCCTGACAAATTTTCGGGCTTATGGCTGGTTATTGCTAAAGAAAAAAGCTATCATATAGTAAGTAAGGTTAAATAAAGGAGGAATTTCTCATGAATAAACTCACCGATACTTATACATTAAATAACGGGGTTAAGATTCCCGTAATCGGTTTTGGAACTTGGCAATCTAAAGATGGTGAAGAAGCATACCAAGCAGTTAAGGCTGCCCTAGATGCTGGCTACCGTCATATCGATACTGCCGCAGCTTACGGTAACGAAGAAAGCGTGGGAAAAGCCATTAAAGACAGTGGCGTAGCTCGCGAAGACCTCTTTGTCACCTCTAAGCTATGGAACGAAGACCACGGTTACGAAGCAACGAAAAAAGCCCTTGATTTAAGTTTGCAAAAACTTGGTTTAGACTACCTCGACCTCTACTTAATTCACTGGCCAAATCCCGTTAAATTCCGTGACGAATGGCAACAAAAGAACGCAGAATCTTGGCGGGCAATGGAAGAAGCCCTAGAAGCCGGCAAAGTGCGGGCAATTGGGGTTTCCAACTTCCGGCCTCACCACCTAGACGAATTGTTGAAGACTGCTAAGGTAACTCCCGCAGTTAACCAAATTTTCCTCAATCCTAGCGATACTGAAGACGAAGTGGTTGCTTATAATAAAGAACACGGTATCCTCTCCGAAGCTTACAGCCCACTAGGAACTGGTAAAATCTTTAGCATTCCAGAACTTAAGGAAATTGCTGAAAAGTACCACAAGTCGGTCGCTCAAGTAGTTATTCGTTGGTCATTACAACACGGCTTCTTGCCACTACCTAAGTCTGTTCATGCAGAACGGATTCAACAAAACACCGAAGTATTTGATTTCGAGCTATCTGCTGACGACATGAAAACCATTGATGGTTTCCATGGCCAAGCAGGTGCCCCAACCGATCCCGATACAGCAACATTCTAATTAATATTACTAATCGCTAAACAAAACGGAGCCCAACATCTTATTGATGTTAGGCTCCGTTTTTGATTGTAATTAAGTTTTAGCGATCCAAACGTAATTTTTCCACGTTGATCACTTTATCAATCCAGCTGTTATAAAAACTACTTTCGTGAGATACCACGATTAAGTTTCCCTTAAAGCGTTGCAAAGCTTCACTTAGGGCTTGCTTGGTTTCGTCATCAAGATGATTGGTGGGTTCGTCCATGATCAAGAAGTTAGATTCAATCAATTCCATCAAGGCTAACTTGACTTTAGTTTGCTCGCCACCACTTAGTTGATGCATAGGTTTTTGGGTATCCGCCGCGTTAATCCCACACTTGGCTAACTTAGTCCGAATCGTTTTTGGTAACATGGTTGGATATTTTTCTTGAATTGTTTGTAATGGTGTTAGGTCGGGGTTATCCCAAACTAATTCTTGGCTAAAATAGTTTACCTTAGCTGATGGTGAGAAATGAGCTTCCCCACCTAAAGCCGGAATCAAGCCTAAGATACTCTTAATTAACGTCGACTTTCCGGCTCCGTTAAACCCAGAAAAGGCCACCTTTTCGCCCGCCACCATGGAGAACGTCACTGGTTCCAAAAGCTGCTTTTTACCATAACCAACGGCCAACTTATTAACCGCCACGGCGTTTTGTGAGCCCGTATCTAGGTAAGGAAAATCGAAATGCCCCTTCAAGTTTTCACTAGGCGGATCGATCTTGTCCATCCGATTAAGCATCTTTTCCCGGGATTTCGCCATTGTTGAACGTTGGCCAGCCTTATTCTTGCGGATAAAGTTTTCCGCCTTTTCAATGACTACTTGTTGCTTTTCGTAAGCCTTTAATTGTGCTTCTTGCCGCGCTTCCTTTTGCCGCATTGCGGATTGGAAATCGCCCCGGTACTTAGTAATTTTGTTAAATGAAACGTCGCAAATACAATTGGTTACCTTTTGCAAAAACTCATAGTCGTGAGAAACTACCATGAAAGCTCCCTCGAAGCCGTTAAGGTAGTCTGCCAACCAATTAATGTGCGCGGTATCCAAATAGTTGGTCGGTTCGTCTAGGATCAATACGTCAGGATCTTGTAGTAGGAGCTTTGCCAAAATGATTTTGGAACGCTGGCCCCCACTCATCTCGCTGACAATGTGATCCTTACCGATATCATCAAGTCCTAAACCGGTCATTACCCGGTTAATTTCGGTATCGATTTCGTAAAAATTGTTAGCGTCCAGATTTTCTTGGATCCGCCCCGCCTTTTCCAACAACTTATCATCCAAATTTTCGGCATATTCGGCATAGTATTTTTCCATTAAATCACGTTGCTTGAACAAATCTGCGTACGCAGTGGTTAAAAATTCGTACAACGTGTCATTTTGCGGAATATCCGCATACTGGTCTAAATAACCATAAGTGACCTTATTTTGCCAAACAATCCGGCCCTTATCTGGTAAAGTTTCGCCAGTCAAAATCTTAATTAGCGTACTTTTACCAGCACCATTTTGCCCGACAATTCCCATGTGATCTTCTTTATTCAGTTCGAAACTTGCATCTTCATACAGTTCTTTGTCCGCAAAACCGTGGCTCAGATGTTCAACTGATAGCAAACTCATTTTTTTCACCCTGTCTTTTTAAAATAACTAGTAACCACCGTAGCATGAATTACCACAAAACGTCAATTGAATTTACCTATGCTATACTTGTACAGGTTACAAGGAGGATTTATAGATTATGAATATTCGAGAAATTGATCATATTACCCTAACCGTGGCAGACGTTGCTCGTAGTGAACGTTTTTACCACGAGGTTTTTGATATGCCGATCCTAACCGACGCTCCGTATCCAGGTGTGCGTGCGGGGAAGCAGCGAATCTATTTTACAACTAAGGAGACCAAGCCGGCAATTGCTCCAGCGCAACCAACCTCCGGAAGCATTGCGTTGTCACTGGTTGCCAAAAATCCGATGAACGAAATTGTCAACCACTTAAAGAGCTACTTTGTGGAAATCGTCGATGAACCAAAGCAACGCCAGGGAACTCACGGAAAGGTCCAGTCGCTGTTGATAAAGGACCCGGACGGAAATGTGGTGGAAGTGGCGAATTATTAAAAAGTGTGGAAGCCTTCGGGCAGAGTTTGAGGAATAACTGGATTGAGTCCTTAGCCGCGGGTCCTGCGGTTAAGGACCCAATCTGGTTATCCGCAGAACTCTGAGGGCTGGAGCACGTCTCGACTATCTCACAACCCAACAGATCCACACCCATATTACAAAAATAGAGGCTGGGAACGCCAAATTCCCAGCCTCTTTTATTAATAATTAATCATTTTCATTAAAGGTACTTAGCGTCCCCCACTGGATCCTGTGAAGTTAAAATCTTAGGGCCATCTGGCATAACCACTAAAGTATGTTCGTATTGGCAAGATAAACTGCCGTCCATGGTGGTAACTGTCCAACCGTCTGGAGCAGAAGTATCACATTGCCAACTTCCGGTATTTACCATTGGTTCAATAGTGATGGTCATTCCGTTCCGGAGCCGCGGACCGTGACCAGCTTCACCATAGCCAGGAACCATGGGATCTTCGTGCATTGTTGGTTGAATACCATGACCAACAAATTCCCGGACGTCGCCATAACCCATTTCGTCTTCTACGTAAGTTTGGATTGCGTGACCGATGTCGCCGATCCGGTTTCCTTCAACGGCTTGATCAATTCCGAGGTACAAAGCTTTCTTAGTAACTTCCATTAATTTCTTAACTTCGTCACTAACTTCACCAACCGCAAATGCCCAGCAAGAATCGGCCATGTAACCATCCACACTGACTACGGTATCAACCTTAACCAAGTCGCCTTCCTTTAAAATCAAATCTTTCCGCGGAAAGCCGTGACATACTTCGTTGTTAACACTCACGCAAGTTGCGTATTCGTAACCTTCAAAGCCCTTTTCTTCAGGAACTGCGCCGTGTTCATCTAAATAACGAAGCGCGAATTTCTCGATATCCCAGCTAGAAATTCCTGGCTTAATAACATCGCGAAGTCCAATATGCATTCCTGCTAGAACTGCGCCTGCTTTCCGCATTCCTTCAATTTCACGTTCTGATTTCAATGTAATCATTTTATCCACCCGTTTCTTAATTAACCTAACTACTATGGTATCACAACTTTGGTGACCAAATTAACCCAATTGCCTTGCTTCCCGTATAGGTTCCCACGTACGGACCAATTGGACAAGATTCTACGTGTAAGCCCGGGTATTGGACCTTCAGTTCACTTTGCCATTGCATGCTGCGATCCACATCGTCAGCATCGACCACCGTCACCGTCAGATGGCGATAATCAACCACTTGTTGCGCAAAAATTTCACTAATCGCTTCCATAGCGTTTTTTATCTTACGCTCTTTACCGACCATTTCCAAGCGGCCTTGCCGATTAATCGTTAAAATTGGGCGCATCCCAAAAAACGAGCTTACCAACGAAGTTCGACTGGCAATGTTCCCCGAAATCTGGAGTTCTTTAACGTTGTTGACCGCTAAGTACACTTCCGTTTGACTACGATACTTACGCAACTGCCGCAAAACTTCGTGGATGTCCACGCCGCTATCTAACAGGTTGGCCGCCAAAATAGCTGCGTTGCTTTGTCCAGCCAAAATTGAGCCCGAATCATAAGGGTAAACTTGTAGTTCCTTAATTACCGGCACGGAAGCTGAAAGACTATTGATGAACCCGCTCAAGCCTCCCGACAACCCGATGCACAAGGCTGCTTTATAACCCTTCGCAGCAAGTTCAGCAAAAACCCTTTGCATTTCCTTAATCGGAATCTGCGAAGTGGTGGGGTGGTACTTTTCTAATTTCAACATGCGATAAAATTCATCCGCATCAATATCAACATTTTCGTGATAGACGTGCTTGCCAAACATAATTGGCTGATTAACCACCGTAATGTTGTACTTCCGCGCTATCGCAGGATCAAGGTTAGCCGAACTATCGATCACAATTGCCGTTTTACTTTGATTCATTTTCATTAATCTTCTTCTCTATATATTTCGCTAATTTTGCTTCGGGATAAACGCCGGTAACCTTTTCGATTGCCTTGCCGTCCTTAAACAAAACTAATGAAGGAATACTCATTACCTTAAATGATTGGGCCAATTCTTGGTTATGGTCAACGTTAAGCTTGCCAAAATGAACTTGGTCCCCGTAACTTTGCTCCAGATTTTCTAAAATAGGTTCCATCATCTTGCAGGGTCCGCACCAAGGGGCCCAGAAATCAACGATGGTCAATCCATCTTTAGTTACTTCAGCTAAATTTTCACTTGTTACCGTAGCTGCCATGAGGAGTCTCCTTTTTATTTATAGTATATAGATTATAGCATTATTTGCGTACGCTTTTTCTGAGGTAGTGAATTGCGATCGTAATCAAGAATGCCAGCACTACGATTCCGGCAAAAATTCCCGAATTAATTTCAATATCAATCGCGGGAATCGACAAGAATAATTTAAGGGCAATAATCCCAATCAGCACGTAGGCCATTGTCTCTAGTTCAGGAATCCGGTGCATTAATTTCATAATCACCTCGGCAATTCCCCGCATCGCTAAGATTCCAATTAAGCCCCCCAGCAACACAATGACCGGATTAGAAGAAATCGCCAGCGAAGCCAATACCGAATCGATTGAAAAGACAATGTCCATAAATTCGATTTGGATTACCACCCGCCAAAAAAGCGAAATTTTACCCCGTGGTTTCACCAATTTACGGGTTCGACGCCCCCGTTTCCGTTTGTCAAAATAGCGAAACACTAGGTATGCTAGATAAAGTGCTCCAATGATTTTAATTTCCCATAGGTGAATGAGGTAAGTCCCAATTCCGATTACTAAAAATCGAAATAGGTACGCGCCCCACAAACCGTAAAATAAGGATTTTTCCCGTTCGACCTTATCCCCCAACACTTGGGTTTGGGTTGCAAGAACTACGGCATTATCTACCGATAGTAAACACTCGATCATCACCAGTGACAAAATCACTAACCAGTCCGAACTAGACTCTAATACCGTCTTCCAGTTGTTGAGATCGAAGAAGGGACCGTATAAATTTGTTAAAATATTCAATATAAATTTCTCCCCTTAAATTCCAAATAATATATTTTAAACGATTTAGTATATTTTTTCACCCATTAAGGGTTACACTTAGGTTAATACAAACAACGAGGTCCAGATTATGTTAAAAGTAAGCAAAACCGTGAATGATTTTTCGCTAATTCAAGTCTCGAACCCGAGTACTTTAGAATTACAGACCCTAGTAAAAACTTACCACGCCACTTCCGAAACGTTGAGTTACGCGATTGACCCTAACGAACGTGCTCGGGCAGAAATCGACGAAGAAAATAACAGCTTTTTGATTATTTTCCACGCTTTAAGCTCGCTATATAATGCCGGTATTCAGACCGAACCGGCCGCTTTTTTGTTTCTGCCTAAGGCGCTGGTAATTTTTACTCACGATTCTACCCACTACGTTAATAAAATTATGGATCGCAATTTAAAAACTTTATTACGTAAAACTTTAAATAAACCTGTTCAGTTAAATAGTTCGCTGATGGTTAACGCCGTTTTCAACACGATTTACGAACTTACGATGCGGTTTAACGACGCGGTCTCCCGAATTAATTATGATCGTCAGGCAATTCAGGATAAATTTAAAACCCGCCTGAACCACAGCGGCATCCAAAGCATGTTGCAATTAGAAACCAGTTTAATCTACTTACTGACTTCTCTAAAGTCGAATACGTCGTTGCTTAACAGCATGATGCGCCTCCCCAACCTAAACCTGACCAAGGCCCAACGGAATCGGCTAGAGGAGATCATTATTGAATCAGAGCAGAGTCAAGAAATGGCCCAGCTATCTTCAGACATTATCGAACAAGTTTCTAAATCCTATTCGGATATTTTAGACAATAACTTGAATAATACCATGAAATTCCTGACAATTCTTTCAATTGTTTTAGCAGTTCCTAACATTGTTTTTGGTTTCTTCGGTCAAAACGTTAAATTACCGCTTGCCGATCAAGGCTGGAGTTGGCTCGTCACCTTAGAAATTTCGTCCCTATTAATTCTAATTGTTTATCTAATCGTTAACTGGAGTAACTTTTTTAAAAAATAATCCCACAAAAATACAGCATTTTAAACCGGCATTGAGTAAAACCGCACCGGCTTGAAATACTGTATTTTTTATTATAGTTTGCTGTTGCCTGCCGAAACGTGCAAAAAAACTCAGTCTTCTCCGGCTAACCAAATTAAGGCATCAATCGCTCAAACCGCGATTAATGCCTTAATTCCGTGGGCCTTCTTTGCTGTGTAGTCAAAACGTGCTCCGAAACCCAAGACTCTCCGGCTAACCAAATTACGGGACCAATTGCTAAACCCGCAATTAGTCCCGTAATTCAGTGACGCTTCTTTGCTGCCTTGTCGAAACGTGCAAAAAAACTCAGTCTTCTCCGGCTAACCAAATTAAGGCATCAATCGCTCAAACCGCGATTAATGCCTTAATTCCGTTAGTCCTCAAAGACTACCCGAGTTTTTTCGCACTCTTAATTGCGTTACCCATGCCGTCAACGGCACCGCACTAATTACCCCGATGAAACCAATCAAAATCATCGAAAATTCTGCCGCAAATATCTTATTATTAAAGAATTCGCTAAAGCGGTAATTCAACTTTACGTACCAAATAAATAAACCTAGGAAACTTCCAAAGAAGCCAAAAAACAAGGTATTCAAAGCGGTCCCGATAATTTCTTTTCCAATTTCGTAACCGTGGCTAAAAAGCTTGGTCAAATCTAAATCCGGCGTTGTTTCGATCAGTTCCTGAATCCCCGTCGATACGGCAATCGAAGCTTCCGCAACCGCCCCCAACGAACTAATGATCATTGTCGACGTAATTACGTCACTAAACTTAATCCCAATCAACAGCGACATCCCTTCAAGGTCCTCGTTATTCTCGTTACCGAATCCTTGAATCATTAAATGGGGGTGAATAATCAGAATCAGCCCAATCAAAACTACCAATACTAATACCGAACTGTAAAATGCATTCTGTGTAATCTGGTCGTCGTCACTGCCCATGAAAATTGTAATGGCTAAAATCACCAAACTACTGATAATGGTCACCGTCAACGCCGGAAAGCCCCACGAAATTAAAGCAATGTTTACGAACAATACCGCAAAATTCAAAATTATGCTTAAAAAGGCCCGCAATCCGGTCGCTCCCCCCACGATAACCATTAAAACCGCCAAGATGATCATTAAAATTAACGTCGCGCTAACCATTAGTCGGTACCCCCTTATTTTTGAAAAAGACGCCCGTTAGCCAACTCGCAATCGGTACCGTCAACACGATTCCAATTCCACTGATTAAGCTTTGCACGAAACCTAACTGCATGTTCATTTCAAAGGCGTACTGCCAACTGTTCCCGTTGCGTAAATAAAGCACCATCATGGAAAAGGTGTCGGCCATAAAAATCATGAACAACACGTTTAAAAGGGGACCCATAATGGTTTTACCGATGTTTCGTCCCGAAATCCACAGCTGTTTCATTGAAATCTGCGGGTTTTCTTTTCGCAGCTTAGCCAAACTGACAATGATGTCGGTAGACTCATCCATTACGGCCCCTAACGAACCTAGCACCGTTTCTGCTAAAAAGAGCGGCTCGGGATTTTGGGTCACGTACTCCATGGTTTCAAAATGAAGCCCACCGTTGCCCGTCAAACTAAATACAAGTCCGCCAATCAACATTGCGCTAAAAGTTCCTGCTAAAGTCGTTAACAGACTAACCATCATTTTCTTGTTCCAGCCTAAAACTAAGGCAAGGGTAATGGCGCTAAACAACACCGCAACTACGCTAAAAATTGCCAATACTGCATATCCAGATTCTTGCACGTCAATTTCCACGGCAATAAAAAAGAGCACCATGTTTAATAACACACTGACAATTGCGTGAATTCCGGTTCGCCGCATTAAAATCAGCAGTCCTACGGCAATCACTACCAATATCGTGATGGCGACGTCCCGCTTTAAATCTAATATTGTCGCCCCCTTCACCCGCTGCCCGGTGCCATTAAAATGTAACAGTACCGTTTGGCCCGGGCGATATTTTAAATCGGTCGCTTGGGAACCACTATATTCGTTCTTCACGGACACCGTTTGCCCCCGGCGTTTTCCGTTTAAAATTTTAATCTGGAGGCGTTGCTTGGCACGATAATCGTGATTATTAAAATTGTCGGTTTGCGGAACCTTTTTTAAATTAGTAACCCGTTCAATTCGGCCTAACGGGGTCCGGTAAATCACGTCGTCATGCTGTACTAAGCCCACCACGAGTAGGCCAGTCAATATAACTACCAATATTAACCCAATTTGAGATTTCCAACGCATTAGAGTTTTTTCTCCATCCAGTAATGTAATAGGCCCGCTTCCATTTCTGGACCGCCAGTGCGCTCGTAATTCAACGCAAAGTAGAAGGGTTCCGCAGTTGCTTGGGCGTGTAACCGAATCTTTTCAATGCCCGCTTGGCGTCCTTGGGTTTCAATGTATTCAAAAAGTTCTTGGGCAAGGCCGTGACGTCGCGATTCCTTGGTAGTTGCCACCCGTTGTACTGTCCAAGTATTGGGCTCCGTCCGCCGAGTCCGGGCCGTCACGACCGGCGTATCGTCTTCGTAGCCCACAAAGTATGTATAAAAATCTTCGTCAGCACCAAATTCAAGTGCGGGATCAATCCCCTGCTCCTCCACAAAAACTTGTCGCCGTAGTGCTAACGCGTCCATGTAAATTGGGCCTGTCGCTCCCTTAACCATTTTAGCTTCCATCGTGACCTTCCTTTCCAAATCCAAATTATTAAGCCCATCTTACAACAATTTCTTCCCAGATTTGAAAATTTATTAAAATTTTATTTTATTCTTTCTTTAGTACCGACCCCTTAAGATTTCTTTAAACAATCTATGGTAAAATTGCATTTATATTTGTAAAGAACGTACTTTTGAAAGGTCTTTGAAAATGAAATCTCTTAAATCAAGAATTGACACGCGGTTCGGGTTCTTTATCCTGATCAGCGTCCTATTTTGGTTAAAAACTTTATTCGCTTACTTTACCGACATTTCTTTAGGAGTGTCTGGTATTTTCCAGTGGATCATTTTATTAATCAACCCCATTGCCACCACTCTGCTAATCTTCGGGCTAGCTCTCTACGTCCGTCCTAAACGAGCTTTTTACTGGACGGCGATGCTTTTAGATTTAGCTAATACGGTTTTACTTTACTTAAACGTAATTTACTTTCGGGAATTTTCCGATTTTATGACCGTCAACACGATGCTCGGATATTCCAAGGTAAACCAAGGACTCAGCGCAAGTTCCATGTCGCTAACCAACTTTCACGACATCTTTTATTGGTTGGATCTACTGGTCATCTTTTTACTATTAGTCTTGAAAAAAATTAAGATGGATCCCCATCCGTTACCGAAAAAATTTGGTTTTCAAATTACTTCGGTAGGGATTTTATTCTTTGCGTTTAACCTCATGCTTGCCGAAATGGACCGTCCCCAATTAATCACCCGGACTTTTGACCGCTCCTACGTGGTTAAATACATGGGCATTGACGCCTTTACGGCTTACGACGGCGTTCAACTGGAACGCAACATTAAGATGCGTTCCGAAGCTAAAAAAAGTGAGCTTACCTCGATTGAAAAATACGTTAAACAACACTATGCTAAGCCATCCGACGTTAGTTTTGGGAAGGCTAAGGGCAAAAACGTCATTATTATTCATTTAGAAAGTTTCCAACAGTTTTTAATTGACGATAAGGTTGAAGGACAGACGGTAACCCCGTTCTTAAACAGTATTTACCATAGTAAATCAACCTATTCCTTCAGCAATTTCTTCCACCAAGTGGGCCAAGGAAAAACTAGCGACGCGGAAAACATGCTGGAAACCAGTACGTTTGGAACCCCGCAAGGTTCCCTGTTTGCCCAACTAGGTTCGGACCAAACTTTCCAAGCGGCTCCGGCAATTTTAAAACAGCACGGTAACTATACTTCCGCCGTTTTCCACGGAAACACCGCATCGTTCTGGAACCGCAATAACACTTATAAAAACATGGGTTATGAAAACTTCTTCTCCGCTAGCGACTTTGACGTTTCTGGGGATAAATCGACTACTTACGGACTAAAAGATAAGCTGTTGTTTAAAGACTCTGTGAAGTACTTACAACATCTGCAACAACCGTTTTACGCTAAGTACATTACCGTAAGTAATCACATTCCGTACACGTTGGACGCAGAAGACAGCGACTTCAAAACTCCCGACACTGGCGATGCAACCGTGGACGGTTACTTCAAAACCGCTAACTATCTCGACCAATCCATTGAAGAATTCTTCAACTTCTTAAAGAAATCGGGATTGTATGATAACTCAATGATTGTGCTGTATGGTGACCATTATGGGATTTCGAACTCGTCTAACAAAGCTTTAGCGAAAACTTTTGCTCAAGATCCAAATCACTTTAAACAGTTCGGCGATAATCCCACCGAAAACTGGAATAGTTGGGATAACGCCCAGTTACAACGGGTTCCCCTAATGATTCACATCCCAGGAATGAAAGATGGCGGAATTCAAAACCAATATGGGGGCGAAATTGACGTATTGCCAACCCTCCTTCATTTACTAGGAATTTCAAACAAGAACTATATCCAATTTGGTACCGACTTGTTGTCCAAACAACATAGCCAAATCGTAGCGTTCCGCAACAACGACTTCGTGACGCCTACGTATAGTTCGATTGGCAACACCCTGTACGACCAAAACGGTAACGAGATTACCGATCCTAGCGACGCTTTCTTAAAGAAGGTCAAGAAGGACCGTAAAGCCGCCCATAAACAATTAGAGATGTCGGATTCCTTGAACGAAAAGAACCTTTTACGCTTTTACAAGAATCCCGACTTTAAGAAGGTCAATTCCGCAGATTACAACTATTCTGACGGTTTAGACAAAGCTATCAAGATTGAGGACAAACTAAAATTAAAATCTACTTCAATGTATTCGCGTAATCAAGATAAGTCGTTGGAAGACCTTTATAAAACTGACGCGCCTGAAGTAAACCACAAGTCAACCAGTGAAAATCGGATTAAGATTACTAATCCGGATTCAAATGGTAGCTGATTTTAAAATTTAAAAGAGGATTTTCGTTGCGGGATGCAACTGAAAATCCTCTTTTTTTGTGGTTTGATTTAGTTAATTTTGGCATTCTACTGCTATGTAGTTGAAACGCGTGAAAAAACTAGCTCTCTCCGGCTAACTAAATTAAGGCATCAATCGCTAAACCCGCGATTAATGCCTCTGCGTTCTGTTGCTAGGTAGTCGAAACGTGTTTTCGGCCCCAACTTCCTCCGGTTAACCAAATTAAGGCACCAATTGCTAAACCCGCAATTAGTGCCTGGCGTGCTACTGATAGATAGGCGAAACGCGCGGAAATCCCCAGCTCTCTCCGGTTAACTAAATTAAGGCATCAATCGCTAAAACCGCGATTAATGCCTTAATTCTGTTAGTCCTCAAGAGCTACCCGGGGATTTCCACGCTCTATCATTTAAACATCGACGTACTATGTACCGGGCCCCTCTTTCCCGGATAAAACTTTTTCATAATTTGATCTACCGCAATCGGTCCCTCTCCAAACGCCGTGGCTATCAATCTTAATTTTCCTTGATATTCAATTCCATCACCAATTGCATATACGTTCGGCAAATTTGTTTTCATCAAGTTGTCCACCGCGAACATCTGGTGCGCTTGTTCTAATTCTACATCCCATTGCTTAATAATCTTATTGCTCGACGTAAATCCGTAGTTAACCACTACTTGGTTAAACTTCCGGGTCGTTAGCTCCTCGGTACCGACTTCCTTTAAGTCCACCGTTACGCCCGCGGCTTCTTCACGAACGTCATGAATCAAAAACGGCGTTAGGATTTCTACCGAAGACTCCTTCAATCTTTGCACACTTAGTTCAAGCCCGCGGAATTGTTCCCGCCGGTGAACTAGGCTAACTTGGTGTGCGACCTTCTCCAACATCAACGCCACGTCAATCGCGGAATCTCCGCCGCCAGCAACCAACACGTCTTGGTCCTTAAACTGAGCTAATTCCGGAACGTGGTAAAAAATCTTGTCGCCTTCCAATTTTTCAAGGCCCTTCACCGCTAGTTTACGCGGATTGAACGCTCCGTTTCCGGTGGCCAACAGAATTGCCCGCGACTGATACTTTGCCTTCGTGGTTTCCACGTCGTATAGTTCTCCGTTAGGCGTAATGTTCACAACCGTTTCGTTAAGCCGGATCGGTACGTTAACCAAGCGAGTCTGCTTTTCCAATGACTTTGCTAAATCAGCAGCCTTCACGCCTGCGTAACCGCCCACGTCGTAAATTACTTTTTCTGGGTATAAAGCAGCTGCTTGTCCACCCACTTGGGCCAAACTTTCAATAATCTGCGTTTTTGCAGTCCGCATTCCTGCGTAAAATCCGGCAAACAAACCCGCAGGACCGCCCCCCACAATCGTAATGTCGTATATTTCAGTCATGATTTCTGCATCCTCTTTAATACAATAATTTTTTAGTTTACTAAATATCTTAACAGTTTCTTCAGCAAAAAAGAAAGCCAAGCATTGTTTTTTAACAACGAGTTTCGTATGATTAATTTGTAATACAGTACATAAACGTTTATTTAACGGAGGGGTTCTTTTGGCAAGTAAAAAAATGATTCTAGATCTTGATACTGGTATTGACGACGCAATGGCCATCGCCTACGCGTTAGCTGCTCCAGACGTCGATTTGATTGGTATTATTTCCACATATGGTAACGTACTAACACCCGATGCAGGAATTAACAGCTTAAAAATTCTCGAATTGCTCGGGCACACCGACATCCCCGTTTTCTTGGGCGATGAACATTCGCAAACAACCGACCATTTTGAAGTAATGCCAATTAGCGCACAAATCCACGGAAAAAATGGGATTGGCGAAGTGGACCTACCTACTCCGCAACGTAAATTAGAAGAACAATCTGGGATCGACTTCCTGATCGAAGCTGCCCACCAATATAACTCAGATTTAATCTTAGTTCCTACTGGTCCACTGACTAACCTCGCGGCCGCAATTCGGAAGGATCCGGAAATTACGGACTTGATTGGTAAGGTAACGCTAATGGGAGGCGCCCTCACCGTACCGGGCAATGTGTCCCCAGTGGCTGAAGCTAACATTAACCAAGATCCGCACGCGGCTAACGAAGTCTTTACTCGTCAAAAGAACCTTACCATGGTTGGCCTAGACGTTACCCTAAGAACGTTGCTTACTAAAAAAGAAACCCAACAATGGCGTGATTTAGGCACCAACGCCGGACGGAAATTTGCTGACATCGTTGACTACTACATTGATGTTTATAAAATTACCAGTCCGCACTTAGGCGGCTGTGCGCTCCACGATCCGCTAGCAGTCGGCGTGGCCTTAGATCCTAGCCTAGTTCAAACGCTGGCCTTAAACATGTTTGTAGATACCACTGACGCCATGTGGGGCCGTACCATTGGTGATCCTGCTCGTCTAACCGATCCAGAACCCAACGTCAACGTAGCAATTAACGTAGACGCCGACCGTTATCTACAACGTTTCATGGAATATTTAACTAACTTATTCAGTAAATAACTAAATTACTATTAATAAAAACGCGAAAATCGATTTTTCCGCGTTTTTTTGTTACGCTAATTAACATAAAACAAAGAAAGGAGGACACGTATTGGACGTTTTATTTTTCATTTTAACTTTAATGTTGGCAGTTATTGTTGCTAACATTTTGGATTCTCGAATTAAGTTCCTACCTCGAGCAATTGTGCAAATCTTAGTGGGTTTGCTGCTATCATTTGTCCCGAACTTTAATCACTTTGTTCTGGAACCCGAAATATTCATGCTGGCAATCATTGCACCACTGATGTTTCATGACGGTGCCAATACCGATATTAACAAATTAAAGCTAACCCTCGGAAACACGTTCTCGTTAGCCGTCGGTTTAGCCTTAACCACCATCTTAGGTGTGGGTTACCTAAGTTACTTAATGCTTCCCCACATCCCGCTCGCACTAGCATTTGCTTTGGCAGCAATCATCACCCCAACTGATGCGGTTGCCGTTTCATCCGTAACCGACAACTTAGAAATCCCCCCGGACGCAATGCTTAACCTAAAAAATGAATCTCTTTTTAACGACGCTAGCGGAATCGTGGCCTTTGACTTAGCACTCACTGCTTTTCAAACTGGGCACTTTTCACCTTTAATAAGCATTTTCGACTACTTATACGTATTCTTAGGCGGGTTGATAATTGGTTGGATAATTGGCTGGGCATTTCTGCGACTTCAATTTTTGCTGATTGAATCTAATATTGACGACGCTAACATTGTCGTCCCCATTAACTTGATCAAGCCCTTCGCCATCTATTTAGCTGCCGAACTTTGTGGTACTTCAGGAATTTTAGCCGCGGTTGCCGCCGGGTTAGTCCAAAGTACGCAAACCCCATTTTTACGCTTAACTTCCACTAAGATTCAAATCGTTTCTAAGACCACTACCGAAAATCTAAACGAACTATTAAATGGTTTTGTTTTTATCCTTTTAGGAGTTTCGCTACCTACCGTAATTTACGACATTGTTAATAACAGTCGTCAGGTGGCCTCGTTAACGGATTTAGTATTGATCGGTATCGTGCTGTACGTCACCATGATCGTGATTCGTTACGTTTGGGTGAGCTTGCGACTTGCTAGCATCCGGATTCGTCCCCAAGAACGATTTCTCAACCGTTTCTTAATCGCCATCAATGGCATTCACGGGACGATTACCCTAGCAATGGCCTTCTCAATCCCTTTGGTCTTCAAAAAGGCCGCTTTTCCGTTTCGTAACGACCTAATTTTTATCGCCGCTACGGTAATTGTCCTCAGTCTATGCGTGCCTAGCATTATTTTGCCGCTCGTCTTGCCTAAAAAAACGGTTTCGTATAGCGCCGACGACATTAGCAAATACCGGCAGCAAATGATTAATTACGCTATTCAACAGGTTAAGGACGCTAACGAAGATCCGATTGAAACCCAAGCGGTCATTGCAACCTTACAAAGCCAAGAATCGATGTTCCAGCGTCCAAAGAGACGAACCATTTTTAAACTGTTGCAAAAGTGCTTCAGCTTAGAAGAACAACTGCTACAAGAAATGGTGGACCAAGGCGAAATTAGCTCCAAGTTGCAAACTTTGTACGAACGAATGACCTTTTTCCAAAGCTACCAGCTGCGTCAATCGCTGTTCTACCAAATTTTATACCGAATTAAGTACTCCTTAATACGTTTGAAACACCGGCTCCGACATAAGGCGGTTCACGTTAATAATCAAGCCATTAAACGCAAAATCAAAATTGCGCGAGATGACATTGCGAACGTGGAAGCTAAAATCATCCCCCGGATCCTAGAAGAATTGCACAACCAAATTACCGAAGAAAATCAAGCTGAAGTTCATTGGATTGAAAGCTATTACCGCGAACGTCACCGCCGTTTGCAGAATAATAAACAGGCTAACCGGATTCAAGACGAACTCTTCATTAGCGCGTTTCAAAACGAATACAATTTTATTCAAAACCAATTAAGTAAGCAAAATATTTCTCGTGAGCTAGCTAACCTGCTATATGAACAGGTAGCTAATGACGAATGGATTTACATGCAAAACGATTACATTTACGCGTAAAAAAAGTCTTAAAAGGATTGTCGTTTAAAACGATTCTTTTAAGACTTTTTTTCTTTTTACAAATTTATTCACACTTTGTCTGGGTGCGTAGTTTTCAACATCCCTTGTTGAAAAATTTGCTAAACGTTCTTTTCTAAAAATTTCTTAACTCGGTCGCGGTATTGCTGATAGTCCGTTTGCATAGCCTTCGCGTGCCCCGCATCCTTCACCACGTACTTTTCTTTAGGGCCCTTCGTGGCAGCGTACAGCTGGTCAATCATTTTGGTAGGAACAAAGTCATCTTTTCCACCGTGAATGAACATCATCGGTTGATGATTTTTTTCCAATTGCTTCATGGCACTAGCTTCGCCATAACTGTAGCCCGCCCGAACCTTCGAAATTAAACTAACCGTCGGTACCAGTGGCCACTTCGGGAGGTGGTACATCGATTTGGCTTGGTAAGTAATTTCATCTTCCACGCTCGTATAACCACAATCCTCGATGTACGCCTTCACCTGGTGCGGAACGTCAGGCTCCCCACTGATCATCATCGTGGTTGCACCACCCATGCTAACCCCGTACATCACCAGCTTTTGATGTTCGCCCTTCTCACGCAATAGTTTGTTCATCCATTTGATATAGTCACGCCGGTCTAACCAACCGTATCCAATTAGCTTCCCCTCGCTATTACCGTGAGCCCGATCATCCGGAGCCAGTACGTTATAACCTAAATCATGAAACATGGCTGCCGGGGCGCCTTCACCGTCTTTATTTTGTAGAAAACCATGCGCTAAAATGACCGTTTTATTTGTGGGATGGGCCGCTGGAATGTAATAAGCTTCCAGCTTCAAGTTACCGGACGCCGATTTCATCGTCCACTTTTCCTTTTTTACCCGTTGATACCATAATTTTTGGGTCCGCAACGGATCGTTTTTAGTGATTTTTCCGTCGTTCTTAATAAAACTTTTGGTACCGCGAACTTCCGCAACGTGGAAAAAATACATCCCCGCGCCTAAGTCCACCACGAGCAAAACCGCTAGTACCACCAAAAGCCATTTCCAAAATTTTTTCATCGTATTCCTCCTAAACCAACTTTTTTAGTATAGCGTTTTTTTTACTGTCCTTGGCGGAAAATTACGCTAATCCCGAATTTGGCCCCAATTTGCTTGTGACATTTACTTTAATTTGTCGCATACCCTCGAACTGTATTAAAATAGGTCTAGAATATTATTCACAGGAGGACGGTCTATGTTTCCAGAACGTTTGCGCGCTTTACGCCACGGTAAGCACATCACTTTGGAGGTGCTTGCTCAAGAATTAAATGAATTATTTCCGGATGAAAATCCAAACACCGCTAATCAAATTGGGAATTGGGAACGGGGAATTCGCACCCCATCTTATCTGGAAGTGAAAAAATTAGCCGAATATTTCGACGTAAGCATGGACTATCTGTGTGGTCGCTCCGCGCTTAACGCCTATGATTTAAGCAAACTATTCCTATCTGGCCGTCAATTAAGCTTTGATCATAAAACGTTGAGTAGTGACGACCGCTACGAAGTTTTTCAATTAATCAACGGCTATTTCCACGGTAAGAAACGACGCCCAATTAACTCATCCACGGAACAAGAAGAGCTTGATTTAAATTGGCAGAAAAGGAACGATGACTAAGCAATGAACCCGAAAAAATTGAAAAAGCTTCGGCGACAATTAAAAAAGGCGCAAACAACGCAATCGTCTGATCGTTACCTTCGCCAATTAACCAATTATCGCAATTTATTTAAAGATTATGGTTCAATTGTTTTTTTGATTAACCAAGTATTGGAAAGCGAGCGTTTAATTCGACAAAATCTATTGCCCCAGCAATTGCCGCTTTTAGAATTACCCGACGACGTTCAAGAACAAATTTTTAACCGCCTCAAAGAACGCTTTCCGTTAGGTGATCCGCGGGGAGATCGTCTTTGGGAAAAATTAACTCGCGAACTACCCAAGTTAGATAAACTTTTGCGTTCGTACCGGGATTTCTTGGAAGAACGGTACGGAATGTGGGCTTACATTTCCGCACCGTTAATTAACGATCTTGCCGCCTATTTAGCCGGACGTCCCACCCTAGAAATCATGGCTGGCAACGGCTATATTAGTCACGGATTGCGGATGAAAGACCAGCCCGTAATTGCTACAGACTCGCTTGCGTGGCAATCCGAAAATGAAACTGGTCGACATTTGGTGACCGAAGTGGAGCCTTTGGATGCCCTCGCTGCCATCGAAAAGTATGGCCCGCAAGTTGATTACGTAATTATGGCTTGGGCTCCCGATGGGCTGGACATTGATGTCCAAGTTTTGAAAAAACTGCGTAGTTTGCCTAACCAGCCCCTATTAATCTGCATTGGCGAACAAAACGGCGCCACCAACAGTAACGAGTTTTGGCAAATTGCTCAATTGGTTGAACCACAAGCCGCTGCTAAGTTAAACCAACATTTTCAGCCGTTTGATTTAATTCATGACCAAGTATACCTAATCAAATAAACTAAAAAAGCGGACAAAAAAAGACCATGACGTAACCGAAATTACGTCATGGTCTTTTATAAACCGGTCATCAGCAAAATTGCTGAATTGGTCGTTGAGTGGCTCACACACCCAAATTGACCCACACCTACAAAATCCGGTAGTTAATGTGTGCCGGTGAAATGGTCACTAGTTGCCGCAGCGAAACAGCCGAAGCTGCCTGACCCATCTCGACTCATCGCATGTAACTAATGTATCACAAAAATGGTTGCACAACAACCAGCTTGGACCTAAAAATTGCAATCTCGCCCAAAAAACTCTATCATGAGACTACCATAAAAACGATAAGGAGGTGTACGATGCTAAATTTAACTTGGGGATTTCTAATTCATCCGTTATCCTACCTAACCCCCTTAACAACCCAATTAAATCAGTGGGTTTACTTGATCTTGTTTATCTGGATATTCTTGGAAACTGCCTTTATTTTCTTCTCTTTTTTACCGGGGCAATCCGTTTTATTCTTAACTGGAACGATTGCTTCTACGGCCCCAGCACATTTAAATATTTTTCTGTTGCTGCTAACTTTCATCGCTGCCGCAACTACCGGAGCCATGGTTAAGTATTGGTACGGTGTGAATTTGGAATCGAAAAATAAAATAGCTCAAAAAATCAGCGATTCTCCGCAGTTAGATCAAACCCAAAAGCTGTTTGATAAGAACACTAAAAAATCGCTGGTCTTTTCCCGGTTCATCCCCTTCGTGGGATTGTTCGTTCCCATTATTGCGGGAACGACCCAGATGGATTGGCGCCGTTTCAATAAGCTCAACTTCGCCGGCGTGTTACTGTGGGTATTGACTTGCTGTTTTGCCGGTTACTTCTTCGGTCGCACCGCTTTTGTTCGCCAATACTTCACCTTAATTTTCCTAATGCTAATTTTCGTTCCGTTCATGATCGAATTAATTTGGCGCAAAATAAAAGGACGGGTTCAAACCGATGCCACCTAACAATTACTCAGGTGGTTCCGGGAACCCGTCTTTTTTATTTGCGTAATTTAATTTCTAAAGCACGTAAGCCAAAAATAATTACTAGGTAAAGTACCATCACGCCAAGGATGGCACCAAAGCCAATGAAGGTAGTGTGCAAAACTAAACGACCAATGATTTTCACCACTAACAGCAGTCCTAACAAAAGTCCTAGGCCCCACCCTACTTCTACAATAAAATGTCGGGGCCGGTGTAGCCATTCTTGAATCATCTTAATGTATTTCAACTTTCATACCCTCCGGAACGTTCTTATAAATCCATTTTGCATCTGGAACCGATAACCTTACACAGCCATGTGATTGAGCTTCCTTACCCAGTTGTTGCGCTTCTTTAGGGATAAATTTACCGTTCTTATCCGTCGGAACGGTGTGGAAAAGGTAAATCCCGTGATCCTTAAACGAGACCCAGTACTTAGCCCCTTCCTTAGAAGCCGCGTTATAGAAGAAGTCGCCCCGTTCTTTTTGGATGTGGAAAGTTCCGGTTGGTGTCGGACTATCCTTGGATCCGGTGGATGCATACATGGTGTATAAGACCTTTTTTCCGTCCATCACGTAAACCCGTTGCTTGGCAATGGAAACCTTCAAGTAAGCCTGGGGATGCTTATCTAAATCAGGGTATTCATTTTTTTGCGAGGACTTTTTCCAATTTACGGGGTTCATTTTCGTCTTGGCAGAAGCTTTCGCCGTTTCTGCCGTGGGGGCTTCATCCCCAGCTAGTCCGGTATCCTTGGCCGAACTTTTGGGTAAAGCCTTTTGCTTAGCTGATTTTTGTAGTTCAACTTTAGCATCGTGGCGAACTTGTTTTTGGTATGCTCGTGCGCTAGTAAAAACCGCCCCCACAAATAAGACGATTGCCAAACCAATAATCAATTCAAATCTTCTTTTCATAATCTCCCTCCTGCTATTCGGTAGTCGATTTTGCAGCTGGTTGATCTAAGCGTTCAAACTGTTCTTTAACCCAGTCCCGGAAATTTAAACGTAAGTCCGGGTTGTCATTTAGCAGATCATCCGCCGTTCCAATTTGATCAATTCGTAAATGTGAAGAATTAATCTTCTCAGCTTCGATGACTGTATATACGTTCAAATCGTATTCTTGGTCAGCCTCGGTTAATTTTTCGACGGCTGCGGGGTATAATAGCGGTAGGTTAATTACGTTTGATTGTAACTTAATCACCACGTCTTTGTTAACGTTGATGACCGCTTCGGCAATTCCGTGCTGGTTAACCGCCGTTTTTAAGTAGTTAAACGCCTCATCTGCACCGGTCCCGTCAGCTTTTTTAAGCGTTGCTTCGTTTGACTGGCAAAGTCGCCCGCTTTTAAGGTTTGAATCACGTCGTTGGCTAGAATTTTCATTTTATCCCTCACTAGTTAAGTTTCTAAATAAAAGTTTAACATTCATAACTCGTTTTTTACATACATACATTGTTTTCCCATTGCGCTGATTTAATGCGCTTGATTTAAGACAGGAGGAAATTTACATGAAAATTGGATTTATCGGTACTGGAGTAATGGGTACGGGAATTATTAATAATTTGTTAAAGCACCATCATCAGGTATTTGTCTACAACCGGACTAAGGCTCATGCCCAAGAAGTAATTGACCACGGGGCAATTTGGGTTGACTCGCCCGCTCAGTTGACCACCCAAGCACCCATCGTCATTACCATGGTTGGTTTCCCGCAAGACGTTAAGGAAATTTACTTTGGGGAAAACGGTATTTTTACAACGTTGAAAGCCGACCAGTTAGTTGTTGATATGACCACCAGTTCACCAACCCTCGCTGAAGAAATTGGTCACCGGGCTGAAGAAATCGGGGCGTTGGCACTCGATGCTCCCGTTTCTGGCGGTGACATTGGTGCTAAAAACGCTACCTTAACGGTCATGGCTGGCGGGCACCAGGAGGCGTTTAAAAAAATGGAACCCCTCTTCCCCGAAATTTCACAAGCGGCGAATTACTTTGGGGACTTTGGTACCGGACAACACGCTAAGATGGCTAACCAAATCATGATTGCCGGCACGATGACCGGCTTAACTGAAATGCTGGTTTACGCGAAGGCCGCTAATTTAGATTTACAAAAAGTCTTAGATACCGTTTCCCACGGAAGTGCCGATAACTGGAGCCTGGATAATTACGTACCGCGGATTCTGAAAGATGATTACACGCCGGGATTCTTTGCTAAACACTTTTTAAAGGACCTCAACATCACCTTAACTGAAGCTAAGCGAATGCACATTGATTTGCCAGCCACTCGCTTAGCCACCCAGCTTTACGACAATTTAGTTAATGCCCAAGGTCTTGGCGACGACGGTACCCAAGCTTTAGTCAAACTATGGTGGAAATAACCCCGAGCTTCTTAAATTAAACAACCCTCACAACTAGGTGGACACCTTGCTGTGAGGGTTATTTTTTACCTGCTATTCTTTTGCTTGCTCAATTTCCCGTTTTGCAAAGTCCCAAAACAGATTAACCACTGGTGCAGTCCGGTCCCTTCTTTTTAAGAAGACTAGGCGACTACAGATTTCAGGAACCAGTGGTACGGCCTTGACGTTATCAAATCCCGTCAAATCAAACGACTTGTTCATCACTACCGAAACGCCCATCCCTTGGTTTAACATTTCTAAAATCAAATCAATTCGCTGTCCTTCATAAACAATCCGCGGAGTAACTAACGAACGTTTCAAAACTTCGTTTAAGGGGTTCGCAACGGTAATTGTGTTCCGGAGTAAAAGGAGCTGTTGGTCCTTGATCATCTCAATGCTTAGTTGTTTAGCTTGCGCCAACGGACTATTCTTCGGCACCAACACCACGTAATGGTCTGTTTCGTTAACGATTGTGTCATAGCGCGGATCGTTATCCTCATAAATTCGAGTAAAAATCACGTCAACGTCCTGCCGTTTTAAATCTTCATTTAGGTCCGGCACCTCCGCTTCACTGAACTTCAGTTTTACGTTCGGATACTGGCTAGTAAATTTAGTAATGATGTTAAAAGCTTGGTACTGGGCAATGGAAGCAATTCCGTGAATAACTAGCGTCTGAGCGTGGTTGGCGTTTGCGATTGCCACCGTGGTTTGTAATTCTTTTTCCTGTCGCAATAATTGTTGAACCGCGGGCAAAATCTTTTTTCCTGCCGCGGTTAACTGTACTTGCCGGTGAGCGCGCGAAAAAAGCTTAACGTCCCATTCCTTTTCTAAAGCCATAATGTGTTTTGACACGGTTGATTGCGACAAAAATAACCTTTCCGCAGTCTCGCTGTAACTTTGGGTTTCTGCCAAGTCAACCAACGTCGTTAATTTTTTTGTATCCATTGCTTTCTCCCGACCTATTCCTATTCGGAATATTTTAGCACATAAAAAGGAATTGCGCTTTTCCGAGTCAATGACTAAACTAATCTTTTGTGAGTAAAAAAAGAGGGAGGATTTAATTTGCCAATTGGAATCATAGTTAACGTTTCAGCAATTTTCTTTGGGGGAATCATTGGGGCCTTAAGTGGCGGCGCGATGTCCGAACGGTTCAAAGAAGGTCTAAACATGGCCTTTGGGATTTGTTCCATGACCATGGGAATTTACGCAATTGCCCCCATGAAAAACTTAGCCGCGGTAATTTTCGCGGTAATCATCGGAACTGGATTGGGTCTCCTATTCCGACTCGGCGTGTTAATTAACCGGGGCGCAGAAAATATGCAACGTCTCATTTCACGCTTGCTCCCCTCCAATAAAACGGGTAACGGTAGTTGGGACAAGATCACTTACGACGCTAATTTGGTTACCGTAATCGTCCTTTTCTGTGCGAGCGGAACCGGTATTTACGGTTCTTTGATTGAAGGAATGAGTGGTGATCCGTCGATTTTAATTTCCAAAGCCATTTTGGATTTCTTTACGGCAATGATTTTTGCGGCCAATTTAGGATACGTGGTTTCCTTAATTGCGATCCCGCTTTTAATCATTCTAACCGCCCTACTCCTCGCTGCTCACGTGATCTTCCCCCTCACCACCCCAGATATGATTCTGGACTTTAAAGCTGGAGGCGGAGTTTTAATGTTAGCGAGCGGTTTCCGAATTATCCAAGTTAAGATGTTCCCAACTGCCGACATGATCCCGATTATGATCGTTATCATGCCAATTTCTTGGTTATGGACCAACGTGATTTTACCGCTGCTATAGGAAATTTTTGAACGATATCCCACACTCAGTACTAAAAAATAATAGTCGCCTAGCTACTGCACAACCAAGCAGTAGTTAAGCGACTATTTTTATTTCAAGTCCTTACGTTGCATTGTTTAAATCGTAAAACCAATTGAACAGTCTGTTTCTAGCAAAAAAGCTTATTAAACTTCTAATAATTTTTCAGCTAACGCAAAGTTACCCAGGGTGGCTGAACCATTATTGGCAACTTCCGGCATCACGAGGTACTTATCAAGATCCGGAACTTGTACGTAGCCATTCAAGAGTTCTTTAAATGATTTGCGAACCTTCTCCAAGAAATCCGGGTTGGTTACCCCGCCACCAAAAACGATCTTTCCCGGACGTAGCATAAGGGTCGTTTGAATAGCGGCTTGTGCCGTATAGTAAGCCATAATGTCCCAGACGGGATCTGAATGCGGAACTTCTGCGCCCTTAACGCCTAAGCGAGCCTCAAACGTTGGCCCAGCAACCAATCCTTCTAAACAGTCCCCGTGGTACGGGCAAACACCCTTAAAATCTAGATCGTCAGGGTGCCGCTTTACTAAAACATGGCCCATTTCAGGATGACCGATTCCCCCGATCAAGTGGCCGTTCACGATTGCTCCCGCACCCACACCGGTACCAATTGTATAATACGTCAACGAATTGATTTTTTCGTTAGCGAGGGTGGCCATTACGTATTCCCCGTACGCCGAACCATTGACGTCGGTAGTCCAAAAAATCGGAATATCAAATTCCTTTTTAATGTACCCTACAAAATCCGTATCCGCCCAACCTGGCTTTGGCGTAGTGGTTACATAGCCATACTTTGGCGAACTGTGCCGAATTTCAATTGGTCCAAACGACGCAATGCTTAACGCCGCAATGTCAAATTTTTTAAAGTAATCGACCGTTCGTTGTAAGGTTTCCTCCGGAGTAGTCGTTGGAAATTGCGTTTGATCCTGTACTTGATAATTTTCATTTCCCACGGCACACACAAATTTGGTACCGCCGGCTTCAATACTACCCAATAACATTATGTATCGCTCCTAATTTAAATTAGCATGGGGAACCATTCCCCGTTGCCCGTTTACCATACCAATATACCACTGTTTCGGGCGTTGTAATAAACCGATTTCATTTTTTGTTTCTTTACCTTTGCCAAAGCGAAAATATCCAGAATTTAAAGGTAAAAAGGCTTACAATTCATTTTGAAAATGATATTATTAGTATAAGAAATGATGATTGGATGGTGGGAACATGCTACAACAATACAAAAATATCTTGGCACCTGTTGACGGTTCAAAAATGACAGAGGTTGTCGTTGACCGGGCAATTGAAGTTGCTAAACGGAATAACACTCATCTAGATATCCTAAATGTCTTAGAAGTTAACCAATTTAGTGACACCTATGGTGGAGCGGTTAGTGGAGATGTAATCTACAAGCTTTCTGAAGACGTCCAACATCGCTTAGAAGAACTAAAGAAAAGAGCTGAAGATGCTGGGGTTACCGACGTTAGCATTCATATCCGCTTTGGTAATCCTAAGCCGGTAATTGCTCGTGAATTTCCAAAGGATCACAAAAACGAATTGATTATGATTGGTTCTACTGGTTTAAACGCGCTAGAACGGCTAATGGTTGGTTCAGTTGCTACTTACGTAAGCCGGAACGCGGTTTGTGATGTGTTAGTAGTTAAACCCGAAAAGAAAGCCAAAAAATAATTAAGTATGTAAAAAAGCGGTCCATAATTTTATGGGTCGTTTTTTTATGGCAAAAAGGAGTTTTTATGACCTGGACGTACCATATTAAACTAGACCAATCTTATTCTCCCCAAACTTTACGAGAACTACTGCAAAAAACTTGGTGGCTTTCTCGGAAGGTCGTCCATTTTTTACGCACTGAACGCCGAGTTTTGGTAAACCAACGGTACCAACCGGTTAGCACCGTTGTCCGCACCGGAGACTTGATTTCGTTAACCTTCAAAGAAAGTGACTTTTCTACCCCGCTTCCGCCGTTTGACCCGGATTCTTCCCAAAGTCCTGACGTTTTGTTTGAAAATGACGACCTTCTTGTGGTTAATAAACCCGCGGGGATTAAAACACACGCTAACCAACCACACGAGTTGGGAAGCATGATTAACTTCTTACAGGCGTACTTTGCCAAGAAGGATTCCAACGCGTATAACGTTCATCGTTTGGACCAGTGGACTAGTGGCGCCCTTTTGGTAGCCAAAAATCCAGTTGTTGTCCCAATTCTTAGTCGGCAAATCAGTCAAAAATTAATTCAACGGACGTACCTTTGCGTGGTGGAAGGTCACTTGAAAAGCCGTAGCGGAACCATCACGCTTCCCATTGGACTTGACCCTCACGACCAGCGTAAACGACAAATCAACGGTCCGGGAGCGCAACCGGCCACTACTCACTACCAAGTGGTTCGTGAATTTGTTGAACGGAGCCTACTACGCGTTCAGTTAGCAACCGGCCGTACCCACCAAATTCGGGTTCACCTTGCAGCCTTAGGACATCCTATCGTGGGAGACCCTTTGTATAATTCACTTGCTGACGGAGCTCCCATGCGGCTGCACTCTTGGCAAGTCAAATTTCCCTTGCCCTTTAGCCAAAGCTGGCAAACGGTAACTGCACCGGTACCCAATTACTTTGGAATTTCGTTGGCTGAGCCAGCTTTTGATGTTGGAGATTAATTTGTAAGTAAAGGTGGCATCTATTTTGGAAGAACTTTTTTTCATTCGTCGAATATTAACAATTAGTGAAGCTGGATTAGCTTACGCAAGCGATCGCTTTGATATCGAACGTTATCAAGATCTCCGTCAGCTTGCGATGCAACGTTTGAGTGAGCTTGGAAATGTGCAAGTAACCACCGTGGCGGAACTCTTTAAGGACGAGGCGGGGTATCCAACTCCCAAAGTGGACGTGCGAGCCTTTATTCGCCAAAAAAATCAGGTATTGCTCGTGGAAAACTCACACGGTGAATGGGCTCTCCCCGGCGGTTTTGCAGAAATTGGCTGGACCTTAAAAGAAAACGTCATTAAAGAAGTGCACGAAAAAACTGGGCTGACCGTAAACACGGCTACCCTTCGCGCTGTCTATGATACCTCCCTAAGAAAAGACGTCCCGCAAACTTTTCAGTATTATAAATTTATTTTCGCTTGTACAGTGGAAAGTGGTGAATTCGTTAAGAACAGTGAAACGGTTGCGATGCAATGGTTTGATAAAGACCAGCTTCCACCGCTTTCCATGAAGCGAACCACTCCTGAACAAATTGCACAATTATTTGACTCTGTAGATTTACACGTGGATTAACTTCTCTAAGCTCTTGTTTGCAATAGTTACTTCCATTATTACTACAACACAAAAAAGCTGAAAGCAGCCGCCCGTAAGGGCCTTTGCTTTCAGCTTTTATTGTTTAATCTTTAAGCTTTAATTATTTAACGTCTTTCCATACCCAGTCTTTAACTTCTGGAAGGTCGTCACCATGGTCACGAATGTATTCGTGATGGCGAGCAAGGATATTGTCCATTTCTTGGGCAAAGTCTGCACCCTTTTCGTTAAATTCTGGAATTGAGTTGATTACGTCTTGAGCCAAGTGGAAGCGGTCAAGTTCGTTAAGAACTCGCATATCAAATGGAGTAGTAATGTCCCCTTCTTCACGGTAACCATGAACGTGTAAGTTATGGTTGTGACGGTCAAAGAAGATTGAACGAATCAAGTCTTCGAAACCATGGAAGGCGAAGATTACTGGTTTGTCCTTAGTGAAGTAGCGATCGAATTCTTCGTCACTCAAGCCGTTAGGGTTAACCTTTGGACTTTGTAACTTCAATAGGTCAATAACATTGATAAAGCGAATCTTCAATTCTGGGAAGCGGTCGTGCAAGATGTTAATTGCAGCCAAGCTTTCCATGTTTGGTTCAGTACCAGCAGCAGCGATAACTACGTCTGGTTCTTCACCATTCGTGGTGCTTGCCCAGTCGATAATTCCCAAACCGTTGTTAGCAAGCATTTCTGCTTCAGCCATTGAGTAGAATTGTGGACGTGGTTGCTTAGATGCAATAATCAAGTTAACTTTACCACGATCGTTCATTACTAATGGGCTGATTGCTAACAATGAATTTGCGTCAGCTGGCAAGTATTCGCGAATGAATTCTGGTTTCTTTTCAGCTAAGTGAGTTAAGATACCTGGGTCTTGGTGAGTGTAACCATTATGATCTTGTTGGAAACTTGTTGAAGTTGAAACAATATTCAATGATGGGTAATCACGACGCCAGTCTAATTCAGAAGCCTTCCGTAACCACTTGAAGTGTTGGGTAAGCATTGAGTCAACTACCCGAAGGAATGCTTCATAACTAGTGAAGATTCCGTGACGACCAGTTAAGGTGTATGCTTCAAGCCAGCCTTCTGCAGAGTGTTCGGAAAGTTGTGCATCAAGAATGCGACCTTCTGGAGCAACTGCTTCATCCCAGTCCTTCTTAACTGAATCCATCCATTGACGGTTAGTTACTTCGAATAGGCCATAGAGACGGTTTGACATCGTTTCGTCAGGACCAAACATTCTGAAGTTCTTTGGATTCTTAGTAACCACGTCACGCAAGTAGTCGGACCATACCAACATATCTTGCTTCATGTTGAGACCACGCTTGCTTGTGTCAACCGCGTATTGACGGAAGTCAGGCAAGTTCAAGTCAGTTGGGTGAACCCCACCATTAGTGATTGGGTTAGCAGCCATCCGCTTGTCACCCTTTGGCACGAAGTCAAGAATGTCTTGGTCGATGTGACCATCTTCGTCAAACAATTCTTCTGGTTTGTATGACTTCATCCAGTCAACTAGTGCATCAACGTGTTCCATGTTGTTTTGGTCAACAGGAATTGGAATTTGGTGAGCACGGAAAGTACCTTCGATAACCTTACCGTCCCAAGTCTTTGGACCAGTCCAGCCCTTTGGTGAACGGAAGACGATTACTGGCCAGTATGGCAATGATTCGTCATGGTTTTCACGAGCATTCTTTTGAATTTCTTGGATCTTTTCGATTGCCTTGTCCATTACTTCAGCCATCTTAGGATCCATTGCTTCAGAATCGTCGCCTTCAACAAAGTATGGGTCCCAATGTTGACTGTGGAAGAATTCAGCTAATTCTTCATCCGTCATCCGGGAAGTAAGGGTTGGGTTACTCAACTTGTAACCGTTGATGTCCAAGATTGGCAATACCGCACCGTCAGTAATTGGGTTGATGAAACGGTTGTGGTTCCATGATGTTGCCAAAGGACCAGTTTCAGCTTCCCCATCACCAATTACTACTGCAGCAATTTGGTCTGGGTTATCTAAGATAGCACCCACACCGTGAGAAAGTGAGTAACCAAGTTCGCCACCTTCGTGGATTGAACCTGGTGTTACAGGAGCGGCATGAGAAGCAACCCCGCCTGGCCAAGAGAATTGTTTGAAGAGTTTCTTCATTCCTTCTTCGTCTTGGGTAATTGCTGGGTAAGCTTCAGTGTATGAACCGTCAAGGTATGAAGTAGAAACCATTACTTGTCCACCATGACCTGGTCCTTCGATATAGAACATGTTAACGCCGTACTTGTTAATAACCCGGTTCAAGTGAGCGTAAATGTAGTTTTGACCAGGAATCGTTCCCCAGTGTCCGATTGGGTGAACCTTAACGTCGGAGGCCTTAACGTCACGCTTCAATAATGGGTTGTCTTTTAAATACAATTGACCAACTGAGAGGTAGTTAGCTGCGCGCCAAAACTTTTCAAGTTTGTCAAAGTAAGCTTTAGATGAATAGTCTGTCATCGTAATCTTCCTTTCGTGAGCGAAAAACTGATTAATTAATTTACGAGATAAGTATAACCGCTTTCTCGAAAAAGGTCAATCATTTTATAAATTGATACGGTCCAATTTTTTAAAATAAAAATATCCGCGTACAAACAGCGCCGTTACAACGATTATGGAGGTTCTAAAAACCTCCTTTGTGCTGCATACTCGGTTAAAAATGGTAATTTACCGTTATTTATTTTAAAAAATTAAACCTAATCTACTGATACAAACGTGCTGTAATTCATATGCCGGTAATGAATTCGCATATTTGAAATTTCAAAGGGGGTTCCGTCATCCATGAAAAAAATTCCGGACATAATGCCGACCGGTTCGTTAGCAGTTAATCCTAGTAATTCTTGGTCCTCTTGGTTAGAAGGAGCTACTTGAATCGACATATATGAACGGGTTACTTGTTGTCCCTTCGCGTCTTCCAAGTAATTAAAAATTGATTTTTCCACAATGGCCTTGGATAATTCTGGCGCGATTTTAATGGGGATGTAGCCCGTTTCAATCATGATCGGCTCCTCATCTAATAAGCGCAGGCGCCGAATTTTATAGACAAAATCCCCGTCATTTAAGAACAGGTCGGTCTTCATGCTTTTGGTGGCTGGAATCACGGAAAAATCTAGCACCTTAATCCCCTGCTTTTTTCCGTTGGATTTCAAACTGTCGGTAATCCCAATGTTGGAGCCTTCGTAATTAAACGATGATTGGCTCTTTAGGTACAGCGGATTGATAAAGGTTCCCGATCCCCGTTTTTTAAACACAATCCCCTCTTGCGCCATCGAGCTAAGCGCCCGTTTTACGGAACTGCGGCTAACGTTATATTCTGCCGTTAGAGAGCGTTCGTCCGGCAAACGCATTGACGGAAATTCATTATTAAAGATACGTTTTTTCAAATCATGGATGATTTTTCGGTAAATCAGATCTTTCATTAAATTATCTCCTGTAGATTAGTTGCTATATCATTATAGCAAACTTACCACTTTCATTTTGTGAGGGATTCGCTCAATGTGCTAAAATACATTGCTGGGTGATAGATTATGTCGAAGAAAAAGAAAAAAGGAAAACTTTCCAAAACCTTAGTAGAACAAATTTTAGATAAGCATAAAATTGAGTACCAACAATTCGTTTTTCCAACGTACCAAGATGGGGACGTTAAGCAACTCAACGTCGACCACATCGGAATCGACGACCACGTCATTTATAAAACCCTCGCTTTAACCGGTAGCCAAACCGGTCCGCTGGTTGGGGTAATCCCCGTGGACGAACACCTTAGCTATAAAAAATTAGCGAAGCTGTCCGGAAATAAAAAAGTCGGTATGATTCCGCTAAAGAACTTGGTGGCAACGACTGGGTACGAACACGGCGCCAACACCCCGATTGGCATTTACGAAACCAAGGGATTTCCAATTTACATTTCGGAAATCGCTAAGGGACAAGGGACTATTATCGTTTCTTCGGGTAAAATTGGCCGTTCCGTTCAGTTAAAAGCTACGGACCTAGCTGACTTGGTTCACGGTACCTTTGGTGATATTACTGAATAAAATAATCCCCCGAACCGTGGGCAAATTGCCATCTGGTTTGGGGGATTATTTTTTATTGGAGGGCCGCAGTAATGCTTTGTTGCAAGCGTTCCAAGCCATCTTGAACCTTCGTCTTCGGGCATCCGACGTTAAGCCGTAAAAACTGCTTACCATTTCCGCCATAAATGCCGCCACCCATAATAGCTACCTTTCCCACTTCTACACAATACTTTTGAATAGTTTCCATGGAAAGTGGCAGGTCGGTTACGTCTAACCACAACAGATACGTTGCTTCCGATTCTACCAGCTTAACTTGGGACAAGTGCTGTTTTAAATACGTACGAACCAGTTCCACGTTAGCTTCCACGTACTCATTTAACTCGTCCACCCACGCTGATCCATTTTTGTACGCAGCCATCGTAGCTTCCATTCCTAAAATACTACATGAAGACAGGCCGTCCTTATTTTTTAAGGCGTAGTTAAACTGGGTTCTTAATTCTGGATCTGGGATTAACAAATATGAAAAAATCAATCCTGGAAAGTTAAAAGTTTTAGTTCCCGAAGTAAGTAACGCGGCGTTTTGCTCCACATACTTTAGAATATTTTGGTGACGCACATTTTTTCGCACGACGTCCATGTGAATTTCATCCGCGATGATAAAAACGTGGTACTTTTCGCATAGTTGAACCATTTTTTGTAATTCTGTCGTGGTCCAGACGCGACCAGTGGGATTATGTGGCGAACAAAGCAACATAATTTGATTATTAGGGTCGGCTAGCTTTTCTTCCAAATTCGCAAAATCAATCGTGTACTGCCCATTTTGATACCGCAACGGATTTTCAACCAGTTTTCGTTGGTTAGCATGAATAGTTTTAAAAAAAGCATCATACGCAGGAGTTTGCATTACCACTCCCTCACCTGGTTTTGACTTTATTTGTAATAGTTGGGAAATCGAATAAATTACCGACGGACTATACACAATCCACTCGCCATCCACTTTCAATCCAAAACGCTTTTGAAACCAATGCTGCGTGGCTTGTTTAAAATCACTGTGATTCCAACGGGTATAACCATAAATTGGATGTTGAATCCTCTTTTGAATCGCTTCATTTACGCTAGGCGGTACCGCAAAGTCCGTATCTGAGATGGTAAACGGCAATAAGTCCGCCTTGCCAAAACGGTCCTGCACATAATCCCATTGCGTGCAGTAAGTACCTTTTCGATTAATCACTTCATCAAAATTTATCAAAATTTCACGACCTTCTCTTTTCAATCTCTGCTTTTACAACTTAGGCACTTTCAACCTCAATGATTGGCGTATTTTTTTCTACCATTCCCTTAGTAATCGTCCCGACGTTAGTGTACTCAGCAAAATTAGTAACCACCACTGGCGTAACCGTAGCTAGCCCCGCATCCGCTACCATTTGCCAGTCTGCCGTAGCTAATAAATCACCGCCCTTAACCTGTTCGTCAACGGCAACCTTGGTCTCAAACGGCTTTCCGTCTAGTTTGACAGTATCAATTCCCAAATGAATTAAAATTTCCATTCCGTTAGTTGCTTTAATTCCAATTGCGTGTTTAGTAGGAAAGACCGTTGTAACCACTCCGTCTACCGGAGAAACCACTTGTCCGTCCGTAGGCTGAATTGCCGCACCTTGCCCAATCATTCCAGTTGAAAAACCGCATCCGGAACTTCCGTTAATGGCACCGCTTTTCCAGCTAATGGCGCTCCAATTTGGAACTTTTTAGCTTCGGGTTCGGCACCTTCTAAAAGGGCGTCTAATCCGTTGCGCACGGTAGTAACCTTAGTTCCAATAATCACCTGGACACTTGTATCATCTAAATGAACTACTCCTAAAGCACCTAATTTTTGAAGTTCCTCGTCATTGATGATTGAGCCGTCCTTAACAATCAATCTCAAACGGGTGATGCAGTTATCCAAAGTGACAATATTGCTTTTTCCACCAAGTGCTTTGAGAATTCCCGGAATGTCATATCCACCGGCGTTTCCACTCGTCCGAATTTCAGCATCCGTATATTCTGGTTCCGTAGCAACTTCCCGTCCCGGTGTTCTTAAATCACGCCAAAGGATAAATTTCTTAAAAGTGAAATAGTATGCCAAAAACCAAAAGATCCCTACAATTGGAATTAAATACCACTTAGTTTGGGTGCCTTGCATAACCCCAAAAATTAAGAAATCGAGGACTCCACCGTCAGTATTGCCAATGTTAACCCCTAACAAGCTGACCACTAAGGCTCCAAAACCAGTCATAAAGACGTGGAAAAGCCAGAGAAACGGACTGATGAAGAGGAACAAAAATTCAATTGGTTCCGTGATTCCAGTAATAAAGGTCGCAATGAACCCGGAAATTAATAGACCCTTTATTTTGGCCCGATTTTCGGGTTTGGCCGTGTGGTACATTGCCAACGCTGCGCCAGGGAGCCCAAACATAAAGGCCGGCATCTTTCCTTGAGATAAAAATTGGGTCGCACTATGCGAAATTGGCAAATGATTTTGTAATTCCGAATAAAAAATGTTGAGGGCCCCCGAAACTTGGTGACCATCGATCAACATGGTGCCACCTGCTTGGGTAAACCGGATGGTGGCAACGAGAATGTGATGTAGTCCAAATGGTAACAGCAATCGTTCACCCGAGAAGAACAACATTGGTCCAAATGGTCCGGCACCGTGAATCAAAGCTCCTACTCCGTTAATTAAAAAGGCAAATACCGGCCAGATAATTGGCAAAATGATCCCCACGACGGCCATCACTAACGACGTAATGATCGGTACGAAACGCGCACCGCCAAAGAAAGCAAAGCTATCTGGCAATTGAATCGTGCAATATTTTTTATTCAAGTTATACACAATTATTCCGGTTATAATTCCGCCCAGCACGCCCATTTCGATGGTTTGAACACCTAAAACTAGCGATTGCCCCGCCTTTTGCATTGCATCCGCGTCGGCAAGTTGGTTAGTTAAACCTAAATAAAAATTAATTGCTAAATTCATTACCATGTAACCAACGAACCCGGAAAATGCAGCAACTCCCTTTTCCTTTTTGGCAAGTCCCAGAGGAATCGCCATCGCAAACATTACCGCTAAGTTATTAAAAGCAAAACCGCCGATGGCCGACATGTACTTAAAAACCACTTGGAGAATGCTATTTCCTAAAAATGGAAATGCATCAATAGTGGTTGGACTCGAAAAAGAGCTTCCAAGTCCCAATAACAACCCCATAAATGCCATTAAAGCAACTGGCAGCATGAATGTTTTCCCCAGTTCTTGGAAAAAGCCTCCTAAAGCGATTCTTTTCTTTCCCTTTGACATAAAGGTAACCTCCTATGTAATCGTTTTATTGAGTTAAGGGTACCATTGCAACGGCGGTCAAACGGCAAAATTAGAAAAAAAGACCGAAACTACAACGTTTCGGTCTTTTTTGGTGTAATTTTACACAATTCTAAGTAACGCTGAAACAGGGATTGCAAAATCACAAACATCGGAGTTTTATCAGTAACTTCGATTCCCGCAATGTAAGTGACCTCCGTCAAGCAATAAATGGCAACGTCCGCGATTGCCGATAACGAATTATTTGATAGATTGGTTAAGCTAACCACCTGATGTCCCCGCTCCTTGGCTTTTTTAGCTAAATTAACGATCGCAGGTGTTTCTCCTGAAATTGAAATAAAGAAGAAGACGTCCCCCGCTCCATTGTTAATTCGGCTCAACACCTCTTTTTCATAACCTAAGAGCTGAAATTTACTGTCTAAAACTTGAAAACATTCTACCCCTAATTCAGCAATCAAATGGGTTTGATCTTGCGCATAAAAGTTAACCAAACGTGCTTTTTGAAGTAATTTAGCTAATTTTATTTCCCGCTTTTCATCAACTAATCCGAAATTTTCCTCAATTAAGGCCAGTTGTTGATTGCCAGTTTGCTTTTCGAGGAGTTCGTGGCGCAGTTCCACTTTTAATTCGGTAAACCCGCCATAACCTAACTTACGGCAAAATCTGGTAATGGTATTGGGTACGGTAAAAAAGCGTTCCGCCAAGGTAACGATTTTCATGTTAATTACCTCAGCTTGGTGTACCAAAATATACTCGACAATATTTTCTTCAGTTTCCGTGAGCTTATATTCCAGATTTTGCGCGCGAATGGCAAACTTCATTTCTTTAAACTTCCTTTGGGTAGATATTATTTACGTCCGCAAATATTGATATCCTATTATTTCCAAAACTAATTTTACATGCTTTGGTTAGTTTAACAAGGTTCTGTGCAAACATTCACCCTAAAAAAATTATCCACCCAACTGACAGTTTTATATGCTGCGTAGTCGAAACGCGTTATGGACCCCAGCTCTCTGCGGCTAACTAAATTAGGGACCAATCGCCTAACCCGCGATCAGTCCCTAATTCCATTCTTTCTATGCTGCATTGTCGAAACGTGCTCCGTAACCCAAACCTTTCCGGTTAACCAAATCACGTCACCAATTGCCTAAACCGCAATTAGTGGCGTGATTCCGTTCTTTCTATGCTACGTAGTCAAAACGCGTTATGGACCCCAGCTCTCTGCGGCTAACCAAATCAGGGACCAATCGCCTAACCCGCGATCAGTCCCTAATTCTGTTAGTCCTCAAGAGCTACCCGGGCTCCAGAACGCTCTATTTTATTTTCGTCGGTTCGTGCGACTTTGAATTCTTTACTATTTTTACTAGTTGGTTGGTTTCCAACTGGTCCACCACCATATCTGATGCTGCTTCCAGTAGTTGGTCCGTTAGGTTTTCTGCATGGCGATCTGGTCTTGATTTACCAATCAAGCTAATCTTCTTATTTAGCAAATCAATAAATCGGTCATAGGCCTGCTTTGGATATTCACTTGCGGTTACCCGGTCAATTCCCGAACGAATCTCTTGAATCGAAAAGGATTGCTTTAGCAACGTCAACAAGAGGATATCCGCGATTTGCATTACCTGATACTTCTTCTTCGCTGGGGCGACAATCACTTTATTTTTCACGTAGTTGTTGATCATTGCCGGCGTCACTGCTTCCAAGCCTAAAGGTCCCGTGTATTCCGTCATCAACGCCACTACTTGGTCCATATACAAATCAAAATTTGGCAAATCATCCCAGTGTGGTAATTCCACCCGGCTGACTAGTTCCAACCACCGTTGATATTCTTTATAATTACTCATTGCTAAAACCTCCTTATTTGTTTTCTTTCATTATAACATCATCACCTAGTTTTATAAACTAGATTACCTCGTGTAATAAACAATAATTATCAAAAGTCATCTTTTATGGTAATCTATTCATATTATTCACAGGTGGAGGAAAGTAAAATGTTTGATCCAACTAAAAAAAGAAAAGTTGCTGAAGAAGTTAAGGAACAGTTTCCAAGCGAAGTAATTAAAGGCTTGTGGGATACGTTGAAACAAATGAAAAAGGACCAAATTGTGGTTACTCCCGTAATTGCGTTTGCCTTTAGCGACGATTTTACCGATGATGAAATTTACGTAATGGGCCTGCAAAATTCAGGTGCCGTTGCTAAGGAATACACTATTAAATACAGTGGTTCGAAAGATTTTCTTGGCAAAGGAACCATCGTGGTCGTCCAAGACAAGCCTAAAAACATTACCATGAAGATTAGTGACGTCAATAAGCAATAGTTCCTAAAAAAGTGTGTGGGACCAAAGTCGGATAGTTTGTGAGCACTAACTAAAAGCGACCATTATGCCTGAATTGGGCATGATGGTCGCTTTTGGGTTAAGCAGAACAAACTGACCTTTAACTTCATTAAAAGGCAAAATCCCAAAATGATTTTTTAGCTGCTTTTTTCATCGCCTATGGTAAATCATTACCCGCTGCGTAATAAATGTCGTACCATTCTTGTCCGGTAAGCTCCACGTCGCTACCAGCTGCCGATTCCTTAATCCGTTGCGGATTCATGGTACCTAATAATACTTGGAATTGAGCGGGATGACGTAAAATCCATGCCGTGGCAATGGCGTTCTTGGTTACCCCATAAATATCCGCAATTTCTTGCATTTTCTTATTCAACTCAGGGAACTTCGGATTATCAATGAACACCCCGTCGAAAAATCCGTATTGGTAAGGTGACCACGCTTGAATCGTCATGTCATGAATCCGGGAATATTCAAGAATCTGACCATCGTGGTTGACGCTCCGGTCGTCAGTCATGTTGGTGTGCATGCCAAAGTCAATCATCCCCGTATGCATAATGCCAAATTGGAGCTGGTTAATGATTAGCTTTTGTTGCAAATATTTTTGTAATAGTTCTATTTGCATCGGGTTAAAGTTGGACACCCCGAAATGCCGTACTTTTCCCGCCGTTTGTAATTCGTCGAAGGCTTCCGCGATCTCTGCAGGTTCCATTAACGGATCTGGTCGGTGAAGTAAAAATGAATCTAAGTAATCCACTCCCAAACGCTGTAGTTCACCATCTACCGCGGCAATCAAATGTTGCTTGCTAAAGTTGTAACGGTTGCCGTACGGAATGTCCCCATCATTTTCACTGACAATGCCACCCTTGGATTGGATGTATAGTTCATCGCGACTAGCCTTAGCTAGCTTAAGACCAGCCTTAAACTTTGCACTTGATGCTCCATGCCCGTATAAATCTGCCGAGTCAATATAGTTAATCCCCGCATCTACAGCCGCATCAATTACTTCCGCAGCCTTTTCGTCGGAGAGCGCATCCATCCGCATGATTCCTAACGCTACGTTGGAAGCGTGCATGCCGCCCACGTTAATTTGCTTCATTTCCATACCTCCAGATAAATTCTAAAGTTTCTTAAACAACATCATCATACCACCAATAAAAGCGATTACAATTGTTACAGCTAGTCAACGAATAAATTTTTTGGGAATGATTCCTTGAAATATCCCCTTAGTTTCGGTAAAGTACGGTTCTTGGCATACTAATTTGAATTTTAACGTTGTATAATATAACAATAACGAGAAAAAAGAAATGGGGAATTATTTTTGGATAGCGGTCAGATAGTCTCTAACCTGATTGTGATACTTATCACTTTTATATTAGCTTACTTCTTCGTTGCCGCCGAATTTGCCCTTGTGCAAACCCGGCCCAGTGCCTTAGAAGAAGCCGAAAAAGAAGCAACTAGCGCACGCAAGCGAAAGAAATATCGATTGGCAATGCGGATGGTTAGTCGCCTAAACGAATATCTTTCAACTACTCAGGTTGGTACCTCAATCTGTGGGATCATCCTCGGTTGGATTGGTGAATCAACGGTTGAATATTTCGTGGTCGAACTATTTGGGGCTACACACATGGTTAACAGTGCCTCGCTGCACATTGTGGGGGCAGTAATCGGGGTTCTACTACTAACTTACTTAGAAGTGGTAATCACCGAAATTGTTCCCAAGAACATCAGTATCGACATTCCGTTGAAGGTTTTGATGTGGGTGGTAACTCCGCTTCACTATTTCCACACTGCTTTTTATCCATTCGTGTGGTTACTAAACGCTTCGGCAAACGGAATTGTCCGGTTAATGGGAATGCAGCCTGCCGACGAGAACTCAGAAATCTTCTCCCAAGCAGAAATTTTAAACCTTTCTAAAAACGCGGTTAGCGGCGGAGAATTAGACAAAAACGACTACGTTTATATGCAACGGGCCTTTGATTTTAATGATAAGGTCGCCAAAGACATCATGATCGACCGAACTCAATTAGTAGTTTTAGATGTCGACAGCACGGTAGACGATGCGTTACGCCAATACTTACAAAGTCGCTTTAGCCGTTTCCCAGTAGTTGCTAATAACGATAAGGATAAGATCCTCGGTTACATCTACAACTACGACATCATTCGGCAAAGCCAAGTGGACGGTAATATTAAGGTCAGCAAGTTATTACGTAACATCATTACCGTTCCTGAAACGCTGGCGTTACAAGACGTCCTAGAACAAATGATTAAAAAACAAGTTCCGATTTCCGTAGTGGTTGACGAATACGGCGGAACAAGTGGAATCATCACCGATAAGGATATCTACGAAGAAGTTTTCGGCAACATCAACGACGAAATTGACGACGTTTCGGGAGACTACATTCATAAAGAAGCTGACGGTTACTTCAAGGTTAGCGGAAAAATGACGGTGTACGATTTTGAACGGTACTTTGGCATTGACGTGCCCGACTTTGAAGAAGAAGACGTGGTTACCCTTGGTGGTTACGTCATCGATCACAACCCGGAAATCAAAGTACATGAACACGTTCGAATTCAAAACTATGATTTCGAAGTGCTTGATAACGAAAACGCCCATATCGACTGGTTCTTGGTCCACAAACTAAAACCTGAAGAGCTCGCCGATGTGCCGCCGGTCGTTCCGGAAGTAGATCACTTTACCGATTAAGCTAGGTACACAAAAAGCAGGGACTATCTCCCTGCTTTTTATTTTGGCTAAAAATCGCTTTTAAGAGAGGTCGCGCCGATTAAATCCCCAATAACCAATGACCATTAAAAGTAACCCGAGCGCTATCAAAACAAACACATAACTGTAATTAACCTTGTCTAAAGGAACCATCTTGGTCCATCCTAATCCGGTAAGTTGCTTAGTCCAGGTTGGTAGTTTAAGTAGACCGCCAAGATAACTAGTAAAGAATGCGTACCCCAGATACAACCAGGTAATTCCGTTTAACTTCGGCGCAATTCCGTTAAAACAGACTGCCAGGCCAACGGTCAAGATAATTGTGGGAGCAAAGGCAATGAAAGTTTTTACGTATGCTGCAAAGCCAATGTCACCCTGGGTCAGCACCCAATTTCCCGCAACGTCAACTCCCAACAGTCCTACCGCAAAACCTAGAACACCAATTTCTACTCCGTTGGCCACGTACCCAGTCAACAAGAGGTTGCGCGAAACCGCCTTAGCATACACGTTTTCAAGATAACCGCGTTGTTGGTCACCATGGAGTTTATTAACGCTCATCACTGCTGGAATCGTTCCTAAAACAGCCATAATCATGCCAATAATTGAAATGAAATTAAGCAAAATTTGGTGATTAGCACTGTGGATTGCCGATTTTTGCATAACGAGTTGCATGGTCGGGTTGGATTTTAAAATATCTCCCACCGTATCAAAAATTGAACCGAGCATTCCGCCTAGGATAAATAGTGAAAATAACCAAATCCAATTACTATGACGTTGTAATTTTTCGATTAACGTAATGGGTCCTTGTAAGGTACGTGCTGCGCGGGCCCGTCCCACAGATCCCTGAAACATGCCCGCGCCTACGTCTCGGCTTTGGTTAACCGCCAAGACTGCTAAACCAATCAGCATCCCTAAGCTGAACGTTAGAAAAACGGGCGTCCAGTTATTGTCATGAAAAGCTTCAATTTTTTCAATCCATCCTAAGGGAACCCACCAAGTTTGGGCAGGATTTTTAAGGTCGGTAAACATCCGGGCAACGTACATCACCCCCAAAATCATGTAACTAGCAATCGTCGCCGAACGAGCGTTATCAAAAACTTGAGCCATTAATAAACCAACCATGCCAAACAGTAATCCTCCGGCTGCTAAACTCAAGCCAATTAACCACGCTCCATTCGCGTTAACCCCCGCCATAGAACTAAATTGGATTGCTAAACTATATAGCACTCCCGTGACCGCATTGATTATGAATAGTTCCGTGAGCGCTGCCATAATTATCGACCAGTTACCAACGTCGTGAGCGACCACCAATTCCGTAAGACCTTGATCCTCCTCGCCACGAGTAGCACGAATTGCAAAATAAATGTTCATCGCAATCATCGCAATTGCCATAAATACCAACATCTCGGTTGCAAACAGGTCTCCGCTAGTTTTTAACGGGGTATCAAACGTCCCGAAAAAGGCTTGCATTGCCGGTGTATTGAGGGTTGCTTTGATGGACGAAATTGCTTGGCGAGTTCCGTACAGCGTTTCAAACTTGAACGCCACGCTAGCCATCAGCCCTGCTAATACTAAGACCCAAACGCCAATGTTTAAACGATCACGACGTAAATTTAACGCAGTCAACAGTCCGTAACCCTTCATTTTATTTTTCATGATCAATCACCTTACGTTGGTTTGCGTCCTGTTTGTAGTATCTGAGAAATAGATCTTCTAAAGTTGGCGGAGTGCTTTGGATCGCTAAAATATTTTTCTCCGTCAAAATTCTCATCACTTTGCTAATCGCGTCCGTATCGACAGAAAAACTAATTTTTTTCGGGTTCCGTTGATCAACCTCAAATGCGTGCACCCCAGGTATATTTTTAACCGTTTCAGCAGCGTCTTTAGTAGCCACGGTAATTTGTGTGCGGGTTAAGTGCCGCATTTCATCTAACGTTCCCTGCTCAATAATGATCCCTTCACGAATAATGGCAATTCGATCACACATCCGCTCCACTTCAGATAATATGTGGCTAGACAATAGAATCGCCTTTCCTTCGTTCTTAAGTTTTAACACTTCCTCCTGAAAAACCTCTTCCATCAGGGGATCTAGCCCCGAAGTGGGTTCATCAAAAATGTAACACTCCGCATTTTGGGAAAAAGCCGCGATTAACGCCACTTTTTGCCGATTTCCTTTTGAATAAGTTCGCGCCTTTTTCTTCGGGTCCAAATCAAAGCGTTCAATTAATTCATCAGTCCGCTTAGAATGCTTTTCTCCGTTCATTTTCAGGAATAAGTCAATAATTTCGCCACCAGTCAGATTAGGCCACAAATATACATCGCCTGGTACGTAAGCAAGCCTGCGATGAATTGCCACCCGATTTTGCCAAACATCTTGATCAAACATGGTGGCTTTTCCTGCACTTGCTTTAATAATCCCCAAAATCACCCGAATTGTCGTCGTTTTTCCCGCACCATTGGGCCCAATAAATCCGAAAACTTCACCACGGTTTACTTGAAAAGTAACGTTTCGCAATGCCTGAACTTTACCAAAGTTCTTTTGGATTTGTTGCACATCTAATACCTTTTTTGCATTCATCATCAGCGCCTCCCTGCTAGGACCTCTTTAATTCCAACACAGAATACGCTCTGCGGGTATATAAGTCAACGTAAATATATGGGGATTTTTCCTTTGAAAATCCCTTATTTTCGGGGTTCTTTGTTGCCTAGTCAAAACGTGCTATCAGGACCAGCTTCTTCCGGTTAACCAAATCAAGGGAACCAATCGCAAAGCTCGCAATTAATTCCCTTGATTCCGTTAAACCTCGAGGGTTCTCTGCTGCCTAGTCAAAACGAGTTCCAGCCCTAACTTCTTCCGGTTAACCAAATCTAAAGACCAATCGCCCAACCCGCGATTAGTCTTTAGATTCCGTTAATCCTCGGAAGCTACCCAGTCCTGAGAACGCTCTAATTAAAATACCTCTCCAAAAATTTTCCAATTCCATTTTCCAAATTACTTTCCGTCACCGCATCCGCTTCCTTTTTTAGCAGTTCCGGGCTATTTCCCATTGCTACCCCAGTTCCTACCGCACGGATCATTTCCAAATCATTCATATCGTTACCGAATGCCAACGTTCTTTCCACCGGGATTTGGTACTTATCCATAATCGCGCGAACCGCCGTAGCCTTTGAAATTCTTCTTGGAATCAATTCCAGATTGTTTGGCGACGATGACGATACCGCTAGCAATTTCGTTGCCATCAAGCGTTCCTTCGCCTCTTGCAAACGTGCGGAGGGCTCATCATCAATTGTGATCCCATTAATAATTTGGCTGCTCAATTGCTGGAGATGGTCCAAATCTTGAATCTTTTCAAATCCCCGATTTCCCATTTTATCCGCCATCACGCGAACCCGCGCTAAGCGACTTAGGCGCCACGGCTTTTTGTTAGTATAGTAGGTCATCTCGGTGGTGAAAAAGTTCGTCGAAAGTCCTAAGTCCATCGTAATTTGGTAAATTTCCTTCAACGCGTTCCATCCTAGATGCTCCTGATGAATATGGTTTCCTTTTTGGTATACCGATCCGTTTGACGCAATGATTTCAACATCATCGTTGATTTTTTTCTGAATTAACTTCGCTAGTGACAGCATCCGCCCCGTGGCAATGTAAAAAACCACGCCCTCTCGTTGAAGTCGTTCAATTACCTGTTTGGTTGCTGGTAAAACATTTTGGTGATTATCAATTAACGTTCCGTCAATGTCCATGAATACTAAATGTGGTTTCACTACCTTCACCCCTTACATTACTGCCTATTATTGTACTACATTCTGGTAGCGTTTCCATCTTTCTCGGCAGTTTAAGTGAGTTTGTTATTAACCCGTGGTATCATTTTATTTAAGAGGAGCGTAAAATTAATTGTAACAGCAAATATAGTAAGGAGTTCTAACCATGAAAAACGAAATTCACCTTTTGTACATCTCGATTGCGGGTAATACGCAATCTTTCGTCGACGATTTAAGTGACTACGCCGAAAAAATGCACCAACAAGACCCGAAAAATCCGTTAATTTTCGCCAAGGAAATCACGGACGAAACGGAATTTGCTGATGAAGAGATTCCTTATTTTGCCTTCGTTCCCACCTACTTGGACGGCGGGAACGGCATTGACAACGGTGTTAAGGAACTAATGACTAACGTGTTGGGTGAATACATTGCCTACCACCACAACCGCGAATTATGCCTCGGCGTGGTGGGGAGCGGCAACCGCAACTTTAACGAACAGTATTGTCTAACTGCGCGCCGCTACGCTCGGGATTATGGTTTTGAAATGATCGACGATTATGAACTCCGCGGAACTACCAAAGACTGTGAACGTATTTACGCTAACATGGCAGAACGTGTCGAAGAAGAAATTAACGTATAAAGAGAGGAATTAAGATGGAACGTGCAAGACTCTTACCAATCGCAACTGGATTAAACTTCCGCGAACTTGGCGGCTATAAAACCCTTGATGGCAAAACGATTAAGTGGAATAAAATCGTTCGTTCGGGACGTCTATCCGGTTTATCCCAAACGGACCTAGATTTTTTAGCTAACTACCCCATCAAATACGACGTGGACTTCCGCTCCCCGGAAGAAAAAAGTCAGGCACCTGACCAAGTCCCTGCTGGTGCAAAATACACTTTTGATCCGGTATTCCCGGTCGACGAAACCCAAAGTACTAAGCAAACTAGTGATCTACAACGTAAAATGAATTACGATCCCACCAGCGGACTAGTTGAAATGCGCCGAGTTTATCGTGACGTGATCAACCAATCCCACGCACAAAAGGCGTACCGGAAATTTTTTGATGTTTTACTAGCTAATAGCGACGAAGACTCCGCTTTACTTTTCCATTGTACGGCAGGAAAAGACCGGACCGGTATGGGCGCCATTTTCTTTCTTTCCGCTCTGAATGTTGACGAAGATACGATCCGGGCCGATTATTTACTTACTAATCGAGCAATTAAGCCGCGGATCGACAACCTAGTAATGGACTTGAAGTTACAAAATAAAAATTCGGCCTTCATTCAAAGTGCCAAGGCGCTCCAATCTGTGAACATCTCGTACTATAATTCCGCAATGGAAGCTATTAAGAAACTTTCTGGTTCCACCCAGAATTACCTTAAAGAATACCTTCATTTAACGGATCACGACTTAGCGGACCTTAGAAAAATTTATTTAGAGTAATTAACAAATCTTAATAAACTTTGATATTTTTAAAAGACTAAGTTAACAAAAAATTCACATTTACCATTTATGATATAGAATGTGGATGAGGAGGTAGGGATTACCATTTCTCATCCGAAAATTTATTCTGATTACTCCTCCAAAAAGTACAGAATGTAGTTTTCAATAACCTACTCCCCAAAGGGCGCCCTAAACGGCGTCCTTTTTTTGTTGATCCGGTAAATGTTTTCTGCTAGCTGCGTTATAATAGGCTTAAAACCACAGTTAGGAGTGCCCTCGAATTATGAAGCCTGAACGAATTTTAGACCTTCCCCACGCCGTGAATCTGCGAGAGCTCGGCGGTTACCAAAACATTAATAATCAAACTATCAAATGGCGAAAACTTTTGCGCTCTGGGGAGTTATCCCGCCTCAACGAGCACGATGGCGCTGTTTTAGCAGATTACGGGTTAAAGTATGATATTGACTTACGCTCGCCGTCCGAAGTGACCTGGAGCCCAGACCGCGTTCCTACAGACATCATCGTCCGTTCATACCCGGTTTATCCGATTCATGATGGTGAAACCTCGGATATCCCAGTTAACCAGCATTTGCAATACCAATCCCACGTAGAAGCCATGTACGATCCCTACTTGGTAATGGTACTTAACGAACACGCACGTCTAGCGTTCCGCCAAATGTTTATTGATTTATTAGCTAACGACCAAGAAAACGAGTCCCTTCTATTTCACTGTGCAGCCGGCAAAGACCGCACTGGGGTGGCAGGAATGCTAATTATGGCCGCACTTCAAGTGCCTTATAGTACCATCCGGGAAGATTATTTATTGACTAACTTAGTCTATAGCCGGCGCGATCCTGACGAATTGCGCAAACAAATTGCCAACCGGCATGCTAACCAACTAATCCAAAAGATGAACAGCGTCTTTTCCGTTGCCGCCTCTAGTTTGGACCGGACCCACCAGTTAATTATTGACCGATTTGGCAACTGGGACCACTACTTTAAGGAAGCCTTAGAGTTGAGTGAAACCGACTTACAGGATCTTCGACGGCTTTATCTCGAGTAAACTAATTCAGTTGCGGAAACGTTTCCAAGATGGTAGGATATGGGCAACAACGATAAGATAACGGGAAGGACCTGATACAATGGCAACACCAGTTGAAGCAATTTGGCAAGCATTTACCGAACAAAGCGGCGTTAAGGGGGATCGTTTTCAAACACGATGGTTTGGCCCCCAAGACCAGCCCGCAGAGATCGACCGCCTAAATAATTTGATTCTCAAAGGGCAAAAACGCGCAACCACTAAACCGTTAGCTTATTATTCCGCTGAACAGGAAGCCATTCCTCAAGCCGGAGACTATTTCGTACTGCTAGACGGTCAGATGAAACCCGTCGCGGTAATTAAGACCGTGGTTTCGGAATTGATTCCCTTCTTACGGGTTTCTGCTGAACACGCTTATAACGAAGGCGAAGGAGATCGCAGCCTCGAAGACTGGCGCGAGCGTAGTTTGCACAAATTTGAAAGATTAATGGCTAATTACGATAATCAATTTTCAACCGACGATCCGGTTGTAACCGAATTGTTCGAAGTGGTTTATCGTCGTTAAAGCATAATTAAAAACAGTGTGGCAAGGGACAACTTTTACTCAAGTTGTTAACCTACTTTTCCACACTGTTTTTTATTTATGAATGTTAATTTTATATTTTCCAACCACTTTACGCAGACTTCCGGCAGTTTCGATGATTTTACCTTCGCGCAATTCTTGCCAGGTAGCATTTAGCACCCCGCCAAACATGATGATCATTGCCGAGAAATTAAGCCAGAACATGATGGCAATAAAGGTACCCAAAGTCTTGTAACTTGTAACAGATCGCGCGAAAATCCTTAAATAAAAGGAAAAGACTTGGGACAACACCATCGTGCCAATCGTTGCAAACACCGTCCCGGGGATTACATACTTGAACCGGATTTTAGCGTTAGGCACTAGGTAATAAAGCAATGATAGCCCCACGAACAGGCCCACAATGGTAACTGGCCACTTTAATTGACCGACCAACGCAAATAAATGGGTTGGTAAATTTAGAATAGGGGTCAAATAACTGACCAACGTTTGCCCAAAACTAAACAAGAAAACCAGCACCGCCATAATCGCAATAATCACCACCGTAAGGAAAAAGGAAACTACCCGGTTAATGATTGGATTTTGGTATTTGGCGACTCCATAAGCGCGATTAACGGTTCGTTGAAACGCTGCGACTGCTTGACTAGCTGAAAAGACCGTCATTACCAAACTAAATGAAAACAGTTCGCCATTTCCAGAACCTAAAAAATCCTTGACGATTGGCTCGGTAATGTTATAAATGGTCTCAGGCACGGCGGTTTCTATGTACTCTAAAACGGTATTTACCCGGATTTGAAACAGTGGTAATAAAGTTCCTAACAGCATTACTAAAGGGAAAAATGAAAGCAGTAAATAATACGCTAACACGATCGAATTATTTACCACTTCCGCTTCATTGAATCGCTTCAGTAACGCTTTTAAGAAGGTTTCGCTTTTTCTTAAAAACACCTTAAAAGTCATTATTTTCTCCAACTACTTCACAATATGTTTACTTAAGTTATAATTCCGGCCCGCAATCATCGTGACCAGCCAACTCAAGATAGTAATGATAAAAAAGACTAAAAATGCTGCCCGGTATCCCGCTAACGAAGATAACTGCCCCGGGAGGCCTGAAAATGACCAACTTTCGGTCACGTTTTGTAAAACCACGGATAGCACCGTCAAAATCAAACTGGTTGCCATCAGTTTAAACTGTCCGGCAAAAATATCCGCCATGTTAATTAACCTCCGGGACCGCGGCCGTTGGTTAAGTTGCTTACCAACTTGAATCAATAAACCGTGTCCTGCCTCAATCAACATGGTTAAAATCACAAACAATAGCAGATTGAGGTACGTTGAAAAAATTGTCAAACATCCCCAGCCTAACATCATGATGCCCGTGGCCATTCGAATTCGTTTTATTGTAGAAACGTTTTTCAACAATGGAATGGTCCCGTGATGAACTAGCAACCGCACCACGATTCCTGGAATCAACGATACCCCAATGGCCCACGTTGCGTAGTGCAGGCCTTGTCGTAAGTATAGCACTCCAATTACCAATAAACTTGCAAAGGAAGCTGCTCCAATCCCCTGTAAGAGAACTGCTCGCAGATAACGCACGTCTAGTAGCCCTCTAAAATCAATTAACGGGTTCTTAACTTGCCACTCCCGCCGTACGTAAAGCGCTAAACAAATCAACGCGCTAAGCAAAAAGAACCACCGCCACCAGCTTGCCAAAGCTAAACCAGTTTTCGTAAGTAAAACCATCCCGCCAATCAGTAATAAAAAGCCCCCGGAAAGGCCGAAATTAACCCACTCTATGCTATACTTTTGCGCTTCTAAATCAATTTCAATTTCGTTTGCCATGCCATAGACAATTAAGCTGCCTAAGATTACTAACAAATTAGCCCATTGCCAAGCGTGTAAAATTAAAAAGCTCATCCCCGTTAACAGCAAAGCCGTAATTGTCGCCACCCCGGTAATAATATCTTCGAGTTGATTAAAATCACTAAAACGACTATCCTCAGGGAGGAGGGCGCTAACCAAGGTGGCAAACATCGGTAGCATCATTCCGCAACCGACCGCCTGAATAATCCTGCCCACTAACATGAGGGGCAACGTGTAAGCCAGTCCAATGATGACCGTTCCAATAATAAAAACTTTTAATGAATCCCTAAATAACGTGGTCACCGTTCGCTTCTGCAACCATACCGGCCCTAGCGGATACATTAATGCTAAGATTGCTAAAGGCAAGATGTTCACTAATTGCACGGTGGTACCGCCGCTATTAAAATTGCGTAAAATTTCCGCAATTGGCAAAGCAGTACTAAACTCCCCCACTAACATGGTTAGCATCCCTAAAATCAGGACGATAACGTGGTGATAGTCCGCACTGCTCAGCTGACTACGTAAACGCTGCAGTTCTTTCATAAGTGCACCTCTTTAAGCCAACTTAACTTTAATTTTATTAATTTAAAAACCTAAAGTAAAGCTTCCAAGCAAACTTTATTCAATCCTGTTTGAAACTAAGTAAAAAACGTGCTTCAATTAATTTAGTGACTCGATTATGACATAGGAGAAAATACGATGGCCAAAAATACAATCGATGAAGCAATTGAACATTTGAGAAAAAAGCATATTCGCATCACTCCTCAGCGTCGACTTGTTTTGGAATACCTAATCCAAAAAAGAAACCATCCGACTGTGGAAACTATTTTTCACGCATTAAATTCAAAAACCCCTAACTTAAGCTTAGCAACCATCTACAATACCCTGAAGTTGCTTGTTGACCAGGGATTAGTGATTGAATTGACCAGTGGAGAAGATGGTATTCATTATGATTATTATGGACACCCCCATTTCCACGTAATTTGTACCAATTGTGGCAAAATTATTGACGTCGATTATCCCGATTACGCCGCTGATTTGGCTAAGATCGACCGGGTCGCCGCTACTAAGACCGGTTTTGATATTATCGCTAATCACGTCGAAGTCGAGGGGCTGTGTCCCGATTGTAAAAAGCAAGGGACTATGGGTACCAAATAGCTTAACGCTTTCCGCAAATTAAGATTGCATAACCAAAAAGTGCTTCTCAAGAATTTTTAAACTCATTCTTGAAAAGCACTTTTAATTTATTTTAAGAAAACCAAGCTGTGGGAAAGATTCAATTAGCCTACTCTGGTTTTACATATTTACTTTATGCTTGGGCCAAAGTTACGATAGAGACTTTATAAACGTCTTCTTCGCTAGCGCCCCGGGAAAGGTCCGAAATTGGTGCATTCAAACCTTGGAGTACTGGTCCTAACGCTTCAAAGCCACCTAACCGTTGGGCAATTTTGTAGCCGATGTTTCCTGATTGAAGTTCAGGGAAAATAAAGACATTGGCGTGGCCCGCCACATCGGATTCCGGTGCCTTCGTGGCTCCTACTTCCGGAACGAAAGCTGCGTCAAATTGAAGCTCCCCGTCAATTGGGGTTTTCGGATCGCGTTCCTTAGCCAACTTGGTTGCTTCCACAACCTTATCAACCATTTCACCAGCGGCCGAGCCCTTTGTGGAAAAGCTTAGTAAAGCAACCTTAGGGTCAATTCCAATTGAACGTGCGGTTTCCGCACTTTGAATGGCAATTTCTGCCAACGTGTCCGCATCCGGATCGATGTTAATCGCAGAATCCCCAAAGACGTAGCGTTCATCACCACGTTGCATGAGGAAGGCTCCACTGATCCGTCGCATGCCCGGTTTAGTTTTGATAATTTGTAATGCTGGTCGTACCGTATCACTAGTTGCGTGAGCTGCTCCAGAAACCATTGCGTCTGCCTTACCAAGGTAAACCAACATGGTACCAAAGTAATTAACGTCTTCTAACATTTTAATCGCTTGTTCCGGCGTATTTTTACCCTTCCGACGTTCAACTAGTTTATCGACCATTACTTGCTTTTCATCAGCAGGATATTCAGCAGGATCAATAATTTGCAAGTTAGCTAAGTCAAGGTGATCTTTTTGGGCTAGAGCTTGGATGTTTTCCTTCGAACCTAATACAATTACCTTAGCTAGTTCTTCGTCAGCTAAACGAACTGCCGCGCCAAGCACCCGTTGGTCTTCACCTTCGGGCAAAACTAGCGTCCGCTTTTGTTCTTTAACTTTATTTTTAAATGTTTCAAATAAATTCACAACTCAATCCTCCATCTTCTTAAAGCGTTCCACTTCACGTGCAATCGCTAATTCTTCATTGGTCGGGATTACCATAATTTTAATTGCTGAATCTGCTTGGTTGATAAACCGTTCACCGCGTTGTTGATTAAGCCCATCATCTAGTTTGGCGTTAAAGATACCTAACCGGTTCACGACTTTTTGCCGAATTGGCACACTATTTTCACCAATTCCGGCAGTAAAGACGATCCCATCCAGGCCGCCCATTTCCGTTGCGTATGACCCAATGTACTTAACAATGTCGTTAACCAAAATGTCAACCGCCACTTCAGCACGGTGATTACCATCATCCGCAGCATCTAAAATATCGCGTAAATCAGGCGATAATTGTGACAAACCTAATAATCCTGACTTCTCATTGAGGATTTCTAGCATCTTTCGTGGATCTTTAATGTTAAGTTTTTCCATTAAATAAACTACCAAAGAAACGTCGATGTCTCCTGAACGGGTGGCCATCGTAATCCCAGCTAACGGAGTGAAGCCCATCGATGTATCAAAAGACTTTCCATCCTTAATCGCCGTAATTGAGCTTCCCGCACCTAAGTGCAACGTGATTAATTTCAAGTCTTCCAATGGCTTTTGCATTAATTTGGCCGCTTGTCCCGCAACGTACCGGTGGCTCGTTCCATGTGCGCCATATTTACGAGCACCGTATTTTTCATAGTATTCGTAAGGAATACTGTATAGATAATTTTTCTCGGGTAACGTACCGTGGAAAGACGTGTCAAAAACTGCCACACTGGTAATGTCTGGCAAAATTTTCTTGAATGCGCGAATTCCCGTAGCATTAGCTGGATTATGCAATGGCGCATATTCCTTTAGGTCCTCGATATCTTTTAAAACTTGATCATTAATTAACGCGGAATCTTGGAAAATTTCTCCTCCCGCAACCACTCGATGACCCACTCCGGTAATTTCGTGGTAATCCTTAATGATGTCTAGTTTTAGAAGTTGTTGTAACAATAAGTCAACGGCTTCTTCATGATTCTTAATTGGTTGTTCAATTTTAGTTTTATGTCCATCGGCCGTCTTGATTGTAAAATTAGAACCCGGAATCCCGATTCGATCTACCGCTCCAGATGAGATCACCTTTTCTTCAGGCATTTCGAAAAGCTTAAACTTCAATGTTGAACTACCAGCATTGATTGCAATTATTTTTTCCACTTTGTGATTGCTCCCTTACAATAAGACTTATTTTATCAGAATTAATCCGTATTTTCCCATTAAAGTTATTGTTTAGATAACTAATAACTATTAAATAGGTGTGCTACCCCACTTTACGGTAAATTCTTTATATTAAAAATAACAAAATTAGTGACGTTTGGGGACTATTTATCCCAATACCTATAAAAACATCTTATTCCAAACGGGAAACGTTTTCAATCCTTTGAGGATTTTTTGTTCGAAAACTGCGGGAAATAAAAAGGAGATTAAGAAAAAAACTTCTTAATCTCCTGATTAGAATTAACATTTTACATTTCTTCGGCTAACTTGTCTAAAAAAATACCCTTTTTAGTTTTTGCCTTCACAAAGTTTTCTACAGCTTCTGTTCGTTTTTTAGTACTTACCACTCAATTTGCTTGCAGCTGCTTCATCAACGATTACGGTAACATTATCATGGTTTTGCAATAAGCTTGCTGGTAAATCAGTGGTTACTGGTCCTTCAATCATTCCCTTAATTGCATCAGCCTTGTCTTCACCGTATGCTTCCATCAAAATGTGCTTGCTTTGCATAATTGAAGCCAATCCCATTGAAATCGCAAAACGCGGAACGTCTTCTTCATGTTCAAAGAAACGAGCGTTAGCATCGATAGTCGATTGAGTTAATGCTACCTTATGAGTAGTACTATCTGCAGGAGTTCCTGGTTCGTTAAAACCAATGTGTCCGTTGCGCCCAATTCCTAAGATTTGTAAATCAATTGGGTTTTCCGCAATAATCTCATCATAATGTTTTGCTTCTGCTTCAATATCTTTTGCGCGACCATTTGGTAAATATGAGTGCTTGAATGGCTTTGCATCAAATAAGTTCTTGTGCATGAAGTAGTTGTAGCTTTGGTCGCTATCGGCAGGAAGTCCCACGTATTCGTCCAAGTTAATTGAAATTGAGTCTGAAAAATCTAAATCACTTTTAATAATTTCTTGATAAGTGGTAATTGGAGTACTTCCGGTAGCTAAACCGAACGTTTTTGCCCCGTTCTTCTTTGCGTCAGCAAAAACTTTGTAACCTTCTTTTCCGCCTTCAACATCATTTTTTACGATAATTACCTTCATAGTCAGCGCTCCTTTTTTATTTTTGGTATAGTCCAATTATAAAATGGTCTAAACCAAAATGCAATAGATAAGCCAATAAAACACAAAAAAATACCAAATTTAGTTTTAATTGTCCAACTTTAAGCTACGCACCCCCGTCCAATTTGGGATCATGGCGTAATTGTTGAAAACGCGTACATTTTCAATTATAGTTAAGGTAATCGTAGGAGGTGGATACCATGAGTGAAACAATTTTCTTTAACCCCGGTGATTCAATCGGTAATTTTCACGACTATAACGAAGCGGTGCGTAAGGGACACCTCTATAAGCAAAAACAGCGGCTAGATGATGAACTAGTAGTCGTTAATAATAAGGATAAAAATGAGGAATACGCCATTTTTTACGTAAGGGATCGCCAACCTAATCAAGATAAAAATAATGCGTCGTATGATGTGCGGAAAAAAATTTAGAGTGTGGAAGTCCTCGGGCAGAGTTTGAGGATTAATTAGATTTTAGCCTTAATTGCGGGGTTAGCGATTAAGGCTAAAATTTTATTAACCGCAGAACTTTGAGAGCTGGAACACGTTTTGACTTTATCGCAGTAAAACTCTAGAACGGCAGAATATCGGTCTTAATTGCTTTAGCGATTAAGGCCGATATTTGGTTAGCCGGAAGAAACTGGGGCTGGGTGCACGTTTTGACTTTATTGCGTAATTCTCCACATCCTTAATCACCAAGCAAAAAAACGAGGCTGGGAAAAAATACTTTTCAAGGATGAAAAGGTCCTAAAAAGTTATTTTGGGGTTTTGACTTCAATAAAGCCAAAACGTGTGCCAAAAGTCAGTTGGTTCCGCTTAACCCAAAATTGACCATCATGCCCAATTCAAGCATCATGGTCAATTTTCAGTTAATGCTCGCAAACTACCCGACTTTTGTCCCACGCTCATTTTTATTCCACTAACACTGTGGAAAAGTTTATTCGTGTAACTCAATTGGCAAATCGTCCGGATCAAAGAAAAAGGTCATTTTGCGCTGATTGAGCTCATCTTCTCGGATAGGTTCCACTCGAATCCCCTTTGCCTTTAACTCGGCAACGTCGGCAGCAATATCCTCCGTTTTAAAGCATAGGTGGCGTAATCCTGCTGCTTCAGGATACGTCAGGCGTTTAGGCGCCGTTGGTTTAATGAATAACTCTACCATTAAATCCCCAAAACGCAGATCTAACTTAACGTCTTGCTTATCGCTTCGTTTGGTTTCTTGCACTACTTGCATTCCCAACTGCTCCACGTAAAAATCCCGCGCAGCTTCGTAATCAGTACAAATAATCGCAATATGGTCAATTTTTTTTGGTGACATTAATTTACCTGCTTTCCATGTTTTTCCTATATTTTATCGGGAAAATCGTTTTTTTAACAGCCTAGATAGTTTATAGCTCGAAAAGATTGACATTTCCTATGATAACGGGAAAATATGTAGTTGTACAAATTATTTACAGGAGGAAGAATTGAATGAAGCAGTCACAAGCGCCTTCAAAAACAAAAAAAACGCTGATCTTAATTGCGTTGGGTATTTTTACCTTTATGTCCACCCTTGATGGCTCGATTGTCAACATTGCCATGCCAATCATGTCAAAGGAGATGAACATCAGTTTAAGTCGCATTGAATGGGTTGTTTCCATTTACTTAATCGTCATCAGCGCCCTCTTAATGTTTTTTGGTCGTTTGGGAGACGTAATTGGTAAATCAAAGGTATTTCGGATTGGGACGGCCATATTTATCTTAGGGTCCCTCCTTGCCGGAATCAATCTAGGTCTGGCATTTTTACTATTTGCGCGTGCCGTTCAGGCTATCGGAGCCGCGATGACCATGTCTAACAGCTTTGGGATTACCACGAGTACCTTTCCCATTGAACAACGTGGACGTGCAATGGGGGTAATCGGAACCTTCGTTGCTTTGGGCGCCGTTGCCGGACCCGCTATTGGGGGACTTATCTTAAATTATTTGACTTGGAACTACATTTTCTGGATTAACGTTCCCATTGGAATTATAGCCGTTTTAATTGGCGTAAAGAGTTTGCCTCACGACCAGCCCCTCGCAGCCAACGCCCCAATTGACTGGACCGGAGCAATTGAATTTGCAATATGCATTATCACCTTTTTCTTCGCAATTCTTCGCGGACAAGAACGAGGTTATCTAAATCCGTTAATTCTTGGAGCCTTATTAATTGCCATAATTTCATTTATTTTGTTTATTCATACCGAAAATCACCGGCGCCATCCGCTGTTGGACTTATCGATTTTTCAATACGCTGACTTCACGTTAGGGCTCATTGCCGCACTCCTCGTGTTCATCAATGGTTTCTTCTACAACGTTTTAATGCCCTATTATCTAGTTAACGCCCGCGGTTTGTCTTCGGGAGTGGCCGGGACCCTCTTGTCGATCATTCCGTTGACCATGGTAATTTTCGGACCGGTAGGAGGCTTTTTATCTGACAAATTTGGTGGCGCTAAAATCACCGTAATCGGCGTAACGCTGCTGTTGATTTCTCAATTTTTAATTATGGGATTCAACTTGCAAACGCCGTACTGGTTCTTCATTTTTGCATCCATCGTTACTGGAATGGGGACCGGATTATTTCAATCGCCTAACAACGCTTCCGTAATGTCGGCGGTGCCGCATAACCGCTTGGGAATTGCTGGTAGCGTCAACGCCCTAGCGCGGAACCTTGGAATGATTTTAGGGGTAACGATATCCACATCCGCATTGTTCTTGTTAATGAGTGCCAAGGCCCACACTAGTTTAACTACCTATCCACACGGAAATGATCAACTATTCATTTTCGGAATGCATTTTTCATTCGCGATTTCTGCGGGATTACTCGCAATTGCCGACATTATTGTAATTCGGCGATGGTTGATTACCCGGCGAAAAACTTTAGAAGCATAATCACAAGCATAATTTTTAACTTCCGCTCCTTCTTGCGCTAGGATTAGCTCGTAGGTAAGAGACATGCAGTCAATTTTATTGGGAGGCCACACTATGGAAATCAACATTACTCAATCAGCACAAGAATATTTAAGTACTAAAAACATTGGTCAACGTCACGTCTTCTTGGCGTTAGACGACGGCTCAAGTAAATTCTCTAAGTTAGGCGGTTCGTGTTCAATTGGCAACAAGTTCCAACTAGTGGTTGCGGACAACGAAGACGCTGACTATGCTGAACCAGTTGAAAACAATGCCGGGTTGCAACTTACTACCGGACATGACGAGCCCACTTATTTAGGCGAAGGCCTTACCCTTGATTACAAGATGGGGCTGCTTTCACTTCGCGACAATAGTGGAATTATTGACAACGCCGTTACGGTAACGAACTTTGTTCCCCAAGACGACGGAGACGGTAAGCAACTTAAGAAAGATATGCAAGAACTAGGCAACCGAATTTGCTAATTAAACATAGTTAAGAAGAAGCAAACGGGACAAAAGTCAGATAGTTTGCAAGTACTAACCAAAAATCGACTGTTATACCAAATTTAGGTATGACAGTCGATTTTTAATTAAACCTGGTAATTTTCAATCTGACGAGCGGCCGCTAGTCCAAAGACTACTGTTTCCGCAATCGAGTTACCCCCGAGCCGGTTATTGCCATGTAAGCCGCCCACGGTTTCTCCAGCCGCATATAATCCCGCAATCGGTTGTTGTTGGTCATCTAAAACTTGGGTTTCTACGTTAACTTTTACGCCGCCCATTGTATAGTGCACAGCTGGAGCTACCGGAATTGCCGCAAAAGGCCCGGTTGCAAAGTCATCTACTAAGCCGGTGGTGCGGCCAAATTCTGCATCATGCTGTTGGTGAACCACCGTTTGCCAAGTTGCCATCGTAGTATCCAATGCAGCTTGGGGAATTTCCAATTGGTCGGCTAATTCTGCAAGGGTTGCGCCATGGGTGACCAGGCCAATTTGGTCGTAAAATTGGACGGCAACCACCCGGTTAATCAACGCTTGGTTAAAAATTAAAAAAGCGTTGGCCGGACTTTGCGCGTTAATCGCCGCCGTGACTTCTTTGCGGGTGGCCAGTTCGTTAACGAACCTGCGTCCTTGATGATTAACAAGAATCGCGCCCTCGCCGCGAACCGTTTCGCCAATTAAAAAGGTTCTTGCTGAATCTTGATAGACGGTGGGATGCACTTGAACTTCCGCCATATCGATTAATTGGGCCCCTAATTGTTGTGCTAACCGCAGCCCATCACCGGTCGCTCCCGGTTGGTTCGTAGTGCGGTAATGCAGCAAATCAGGTCGGTAATAAGCAATTAAATCTTGGCTAGCCGAAAAGCCGCCGGTTGCCAAAATTACCGTCGCACTCCGTAACGTTTGTCGGTCACCAGCTTGGTTTTCAGCAATTAACTGAAAATCTCCAGATTCCATTCGCATAATATTCACTACCTTAGTTTGACAAAGGATCGGAACTTGTTTTTGGGTCAAATCATCTACTAAGTGATGAATCAAGTATCCCCCAATTGCCGGAGCGCTACTTGGTCGGTGGGCTCGTTTAACTGACATCCCACCAGTTAAGGTCAAATCGTCTAAAACAATCCCGTGTTCTTTTAACCAGTCCACTGCTTCAGCTGCGTGACTAGTAAAGTAGCGCAACATGTCCACGTTATTTTTTCGACCGCCACCCCGGTAGGTATCTTCAAAAAAGGATTCGTAAGTATCCTTAATCCCCGCGTGCTCTTGAACAACCGTCTTAGCAGCGTTCATCCCTGAAGAAGCCCGAATAGAATTCCCTCCAGGCTTAGCCATTTTTTCTAAAACAATTACCCGTTTTCCCGCTTCGGCCAACGCGAGCGCACTTACTAAACCAGCGCTGCCAGCACCTACAATCACGGTATCAAATTGATTTTCAGCGGCTATCGATTGAATTGATTGGGATTGTGTCATTATTCCGCCTCCGTTAATTTTTCACCTTAAAATCTGCAATCCGTTCAAACCCGTATCGATCCATTGCGGCAGGCAATTCCGTGATGACGTCGTGACACGCCCGCGGATTGCCGTAGCTTGCGGATCCAATTTGAATTGCTTGGGCTCCTGCTACCATCAATTCTAACGCATCTGCGGGAGTAAAAACGCCCCCCACGCCAATAATTGGTAAATCGGTTACTTGGCGTGCTTGGTGAACCATTCGCACGGCTAGGGGATGAATCGCCTTTCCAGAAAGTCCCCCAGTACCGTTTGATAAGTGCGGTTTGCGAGTGTGTAGATCAATCTCCATTCCCATCAACGTATTAATCATGACCAGTCCATCCGCTCCGCCCGCTTCGGCAGCAAGCACGAGAGGTTCGATGGCGGTCACCGCAGGAGTTAGTTTAACTAACACCGGACAGTCCACCTGGGCCTTAATTGCTTGGGTTAGTTCTCGCACCATTTGCGGTTCCGTTCCAAAGGCGATTCCGCCTTTCTTTACGTTCGGGCAGGAGACGTTTACTTCAATTAATTTAACGTTCGGTGCGCTAGCCATACGGTGTGCGACCGTCACGTACTCTTCAAAAATACTTCCCGCGACGCTCCCCACAATCGGTAGTGTTGGAAAATTATTGGCTAACCAGGGAAGTTCTTCACTTAATACGTGGTCGATCCCCGGATTCTTTAACCCAACCGCGTTCAGCCAGCCCGCGCTGGTTTCCGCCGTTGTGGGCCACGGATTGCCCGCTCGGGGAGTTTGGGTGGTCGATTTAATCACTAAGGCCCCCAATTCGTTTAAATCCATTTTCTCCGCCAGGGACTGACCATACGCGGCAGTACCACTCGCATTCATAACCGGATTTTTTAACGTTACTCCCGCAATTTCCGTTTCTAAGCGTTGCATAATCTTCCTCCTTATAGGTGAACCGTAGTAAAGGCTTGGGCTTCTAACACTTGTAAAATGGCATCCACCGTATCCAAGGCGGTAAACAATGGCACTCCGTAGGTTAGCGCGGTTTGTCGGATTTTAATTCCGTCGTTGGCGCTATCCGGATCGTCAGCAATGGTGTTAATCACCGTTCTAATTTCATGTTGTTTGATTTCATTTAAAATTTGGGTCGATTCCGTCAGTTTTTCCACCGTTTCCACAGGTAAACCGTTTTGTTTCAAGACTGCCGCGGTCCCTTCAGTAGCCACTAGTTGATAACCTAGATCCCAGAAGCGTTTAGCTAAACCAACCACTTCTTCCTTATCCGTGTTGCGGACCGTTAACAAAACTTTGCCGTGGTCTGGTAAATGAAGTTTTGCACCCTCCAACGCTTTATACAGTGCCTTAGCTAAAGTACGGTCGCTTCCCATCACTTCGCCAGTGGATTTCATTTCTGGTCCTAACAAACTATCCACATCGTTTAGTTTAGTGAAGGAGAAGACCGGCGCCTTCACGTGAATTAACTTACCCGGTCGGTGAAGCCCCGGAGTTAGCCCTTGTTCCCGAATACTTTGGCCAAGGATGGCCTTCGTTGCGATCCGGGCCAGTGGTAAATCCGTGACCTTGCTAATCAATGGAATCGTCCGACTAGCGCGTGGGTTAACTTCAATCACGTAAACCTGTTCGTCGTGGACGATAAATTGAACGTTCATTAGCCCAACGCACCGTAGACAACGGGCCAATTTAGTCGCGATTTCCACAATTTGGTTCTGCACGGTTGTTGAAAGGGTTTGAGCCGGATAAACCGCCATTGAATCTCCCGAATGCACACCCGAACGTTCAATATGTTCCATAATGCCCGGGATCACTACGTCATGTCCGTCGCTGACCACGTCAACTTCACATTCCGTCCCCACTAGGTACTGGTCGATCAAAACCGGATGCTGGTGGGAAACCTGGACCGCAGTGTGCATGTAGTTTTCCAATTCAGCCTGGTTGTGGACAATTTCCATCGCCCGGCCCCCTAAAACGTAACTTGGACGAACGACCACCGGATAGCCGATTTGATTAGCCGCCGTAATCGCCGCTGGAACCGTGGTAGCGGTTCGTCCTTCGGGTTGCCGGAACTGGTTTTCCGTGATTAACTGATTAAACTCGTCCCGATCTTCGGCACGGTTCACGTCTTCCACCGCGGTGCCTAAAACGGGAACTCCGTGGTCCGCTAAGGCTTCGGCTAAATTAATCGCGGTTTGGCCGCCAAATTGAACGATTACGCCCTTAGGTTGCTCTAACTCGATTACGTTAAGCACCTCTTCGACAGTTAACGGCTCAAAATATAGTTTGTCAGACATTGAAAAGTCGGTCGAAACGGTTTCCGGGTTGTTATTTACCACGATGGCTTCGTAACCCATTTGACGAATTGCTTGAATCGAGTGGACCGTGGCGTAGTCAAATTCCACCCCCTGCCCAATCCGAATCGGACCCGACCCCAACACTAGGATGGAGGGCTTTTCTGAAACCTGACTTTCGTTTTCAAATTCGTAGGTGCTGTAATAATACGGCGTACTGGAAGCAAACTCCCCTGCGCAAGTATCAATCATCTTGTATACTGGTTGAATTCCAGTTTGCTGCCGAAATTCGCGCACCCGATCCGCAGTGGTTTGCCAAAGCCGGGCAATCGTAGTATCCGCAAAACCGTAATATTTAGCATCGGTTAGCCATTCGGTTGCAAAGGGATGGTCCTGCAGCGCCGTTTCAATTTCATAAATATGTAGTAATTTATCCAAAAAATAAACGCTAATCTTAGTTAATTGCGCTAATTTAGTCAACGATTCGCCGCGACGCAACGCTTCGTAAAGGTAGAATAGTCGGTCGTCTCGAGCTACTTTGATTCCAGCAAGTAACTCTGTGTCGTTTAAGTTAGCTAAGCGTTCATCATGGAGCTCCGCCACGTCAATGTCGAGGGAGCGCACCGCCTTTTGGGTGGCTTCCTCAACGGTGCGACCAACCGCCATTACTTCTCCAGTTGCCTTCATTTGGGTACCCAAACGGCGATCGGCGTTGGCAAATTTATCGAACGGCCACCGGGGAATTTTGCAAACCACGTAATCTAGCGCTGGTTCAAATTCCGCGTAAGTCGAACCGGTCACCGGATTTAAAATTTCGTCAAGTTGTAATCCAACGGCGATTTTCGCCGCCACCTTGGCAATTGGATAGCCGGTTGCCTTAGAAGCTAGCGCGCTTGATCGACTTACCCGCGGATTGACTTCAATCACGTAATACCGATTCTGGACTGGGTCAAGGGCAAACTGAACGTTGCAACCTCCTTCAATTTTTAGCGCCCGAATAATCCGCAGCGCCGCGTCCCGCAACTCCTGAACTTCCCGGTCGCTTAAGGTTTGAACCGGTGCGTAAACAATTGAATCTCCGGTATGAATCCCTACCGGATCAAAGTTTTCCATGTTGCAGACCACAATCGCGTTATCGGCGTGGTCCCGCATTACTTCAAACTCAATTTCCTTCATTCCGGCAATGCTTTGTTCGATCAACACTTGGGTCACTGGCGAAAGGGTGAGTCCGTTGGCGGCAATTTTCCGAAGTTCCGTTTCGTCATTAACGATTCCGCCGCCGGTACCACCCATTGTAAACGCAGGCCGGACAATTACGGGGAAGCCACTTTGTTTAGCGAAGTCGACCGCTTCGGCAACCGTGGTCGCAATTGCGGAATCAGGAACTGGTTCACCAAGTTCCTTCATTAACGACCGGAACCGTTCCCGGTCTTCTGCTTGGTCGATTGCATCCAATTTAGTTCCTAATAGTTCAATATTTAGTTCCTTTAAAATTCCTGATTCGGCTAATTCCATCGCCATGTTAAGCCCTTGCTGACCTCCAAGAGTTGGCAAAATGGCATCCGGACGCTCTTTGCGAATGATTTGGGATACGAATTGCCGGGTGAGTGGTTCAATATAGACCTTATCCGCCACGTCCGTATCGGTCATGATGGTCGCTGGATTTGAGTTGACCAACACCGTTTGGTAGCCGAGTTCTTTTAACGACAGGCACGCTTGGGTACCGGAGTAGTCAAATTCGGCCGCCTGACCAATAATGATCGGTCCTGATCCAATCACCAAAATTTTATTTAAATCCGTTCGCTTAGGCATGATTAGCGCACCTCCATTATTTTTTTCCGTTGGTCAATTAACCGCATAAATTGGTCGAAAAGACCGACCGCATCGTGTGGCCCAGGTGCCGCGTCTGGGTGAAATTGTACTGAAAAAGCCGGGTACTTTTCGTGACGTAAACCTTCCACCGATTCATCGTTAATTTCTTCGTGGGTAATCGTCAAATCGGTCGCGGCAACCGAAGCGCGGTCTACCGCATAGCCGTGGTTTTGCGAAGTTAAGTCGATACGCCCAGTAGCTAAATTGCGCACCGGATGGTTAAATCCCCGATGACCAAACTTTAATTTCATCGTCCGGGCGCCGTTCGCCCGGGCAAAGAGCTGGTGTCCCATACAGATGCCAAACACGGGCACTTGTTTTTCCACCGTGCGAATCATTTGTAACACGCCGTCTGGAACTGCTTCGGGGTCCCCCGGTCCGTTGCTTAAAAGCACCCCGTCCGGATTATTTGCTAAGACCGTTTGGGCGTCCGCATCGTAGGGCAGCACCATTACGTTGCAATTCCGCCGCGCAAGTTCTCTTAAGATGGAATACTTGAGGCCAAAGTCCACCACGACCACCTTCCGACCCGTTGCTGGATTAGGGTACGGCCGGGGCGTCGCGCTTTGTTCGATTGGGTGCGCGTTCGATTTGAATTGCTGAATTTGTTCCACCAAGCCATCGCGGACTTCGTTGACTAACGCCGCCTTCATCGCCCCGTGCTCGCGAATGTGCCGGGTTACCGCCCGGGTATCAATTCCGCTGATTCCGGGGAGTTCCTGTTGAATTAAAAACTCCTCAAAAGTCATTTTCATTTGCCAGTGACTAGCCCGTCGCGCAACTTCGTGAACCACCACTCCCGCGCAACTAGAACGGATCGATTCCCAATCGTCGCGGTTAATTCCGTAATTGCCAATCAACGGGTACGTAAACATTAAAATTTCTCCGTTATAGGATTGGTCGGTTAAGGACTCTTGGTATCCGCTCATTCCGGTATTAAAAACCAGTTCGCCGATGCGTTCCTGATTGGCGCCGATTGCCGTGCCCGGATAAACCGTGCCGTCTTCTAAAACTAAATAACGCTTCATTTTGAAATGCCCCTTCGTTCAAACTTGATTTGTCCCGCAACCATGGTGAGCTGGGGTTGACCATAAACTCGTTGACCAATCAACGGACTATTGTGCCCCTTCGATGCCATGGCCGCAACGTCAATTTCATATTCGTGATCCACGTCCACAATCGTTAAATCCGCCACCGCGCCTGCCGTTAAATTGCCTGCCTCCCTTAACCGAAAGGCTTGGGCGGGGTTGGTACTCATCCAGTTGATCAATTGGCCGACCGAACAAATTCCCGGTTTAACTAGCTTGGTGTAAAGCAAGGCAAAGGCGGTTTCCAATCCGGTAATTCCAAAGGCCGCCGTTTTCATCGAACCCGCCTTATCCGCGTCCGTATGGGGGGCGTGGTCGGTAGCCACCATGCTAATCGTGCCGTCCAGCAATCCCGCAAGTAATGCTTGGCGGTCCGCTAACCGGCGCAGCGGGGGGTTCATCTTTAACATGGGGTTGTCCTTAGTGATCATCTGTTCATCCAAGAAGAGGTGGTGTGGGGCGACTTCGGCAGTCACCCACACTCCGTCACGTTGGGCTCGCCGAATCAGCTCCACGCTCCGTGCTGTAGAAACGTGGCAAACGTGGTAGTGTACGCCCGTTTTTCGCGCGATTTCTAAATCCCGGGCTAATTGTGCCGTTTCTGCCAGCTCATCAATGCCAGGTAAACCTAGTTCTTGGGCACGCGCCCCGGCATTCATCACCCCGTGCTGCATAAGGGATTCGTCTTCCACGTGGGCCGCAAGCGGCAAATCAATTTTTTGCAAAGCTTGCATGGCCCGGTACATCGCTTGTGCGCTTTGGACCCCGTTGCCATCGTTACTGAAGGCCACCGCCCCCGCTTCTTTAAGAGCTGCAAAGTCTACCAACTGATCGCTGGTCCGGTTCTTAGTTACCGCTGCGTATTGCCCAATGTGCACGCGGCCGACTTGTTGATTATGCGCAATCATTTTAGCTAACCGGGTCGGGTCATCGGGAACCGGATTTACGTTGGGCATCGTCAGCACGGTGGTGTATCCGCCCCGTAACGCCGCTTGGCTACCGGTAGTTACGTCTTCTTTTTCGGTTAATCCGGGGTCCCGGAAATGAACGTGCACGTCCACCAATCCCGGAAGTACCAGTTGATTTTGGGCATCAATGATCCGTTCAGCAACCGTCGTCTCCGCAAGTTGGGGAGCAATTGCGCTAATTTGTTGGTCTTCCACCAGGACGTCCGCCTTTTGTAGGCGGCCGTTAGAGACTACCCGGCCGTTTTTAATCAAGGTTCGCATTTATTTACGCCCCCATCACCAAGTTTTTCGCGTTTAGCACGTCGGTCAAAATTGCCATCCTCATGTACATCCCGTTGGTCATTTGTTTAAAGATCCGTGAACGTTGGCATTCCACCAGTTTGCTTTCAATTTCAATTCCGCGGTTAACCGGAGCGGGGTGCATGATAATCGCGTGTGGTTGCATCCGTTCTGCCCGTTGCTTAGTCAAACCGTAGTTGGTCAAGTAATCCTGAACTTCCATCCGTAAATTATCGCGATCCTGGATGCGTTCTTTTTGTATCCGCAGCAACATCATGACGTCGACTTGGTCAACCAGTTCGTCAATCGGCCGGTAAGTACCGTAGTCAGCCAGGTCTTCAGCCATCCATTCTTCAGGCCCCGCAAAGTAGACTTGAGCGCCCAGCTTATTTAGTAGCATTGCGTTAGAACGCGCGACCCGGGAATGGGCGATATCGCCGGTAATGGTCACCTTCAAGCCCGCAAAACGACCGAATTCTTCGTAAATCGTCATCATGTCTAGTAACGATTGGGATGGGTGTTGTCCGCTACCGTCGCCCGCGTTGACGATGCTGATGTCTAAATTTTCGTCCAAAATTGGCTCATAGTAATCGTTTTGGGGATGCCGAATTACCGCCACGTCCGTTCGAATCGCGTCAATGGTTTTCACCGTATCCAACAGTGTTTCACCTTTGGAAACCGAACTAGTTTGTACCTCAAATTCCAACATTTTCATACCTAAGCGTTGTTCAGCCATTTCAAAGCTGGTGTGGGTCCGGGTGCTATTTTCGAAGAAGAGGTTCATCGCGTAAACCGGGCGCTTTAATTGCACCTTCTTACCCTTCTTGAATTCTTCTGCTAATTTAATTTTGTGTAATACGTCCGCTTCGTTAAAGTTTTCTACCGTAGTCAAGTCATGCATATTCATTATTTTTTCCTCCTTAAGTTATCAAAAAAGGCTACCTGCCAATTGAATTTGCTTGGAAGGTAGCCTAAAAAAGCCGATTCAATTGGTTCCTCTCGGGAAACCGATTTAATTGAAACTAAATCTTATTTAATTGTTGTAGTTGCGTCCCATTGCCAAGGATCCTGATGCCAGGTGCGGGCCGAATCTAGCTGGGCAGGAGTTAGTTGTTGTTGCGTAGCTAAATAATCAATTAATTGGTGATAATCGATCAAACTATGTAACTGAGTCTCCTCAGCCGTGAAGTTTTGCCGAGCGTCCGGAAGCTGGTAACTAAAGATACTCGCGACCCCCAGCAGTTGAGCGGGGGTTTGGCGAACCGCTTTGCCAGCCTTAAGTACGCTGCCGCCGGTTGAAATCAAATCGTCAATCAACACCACCTGGTCAGCGGCTTGTAAAGCCCCCTCAATCTGCTTACCCGCTCCGTGATCCTTGGGTTTAGAGCGAACGTAGATCAACGGTAATCCGAGTTCCTCAGCAACCCACGCTGCGTGCGGAATCCCAGCCGTTGCCACCCCGCCGATCACCGTTGCCGTCGGATAAAATTGCCGAATTAGTTCGCTGAGCCCCGTGGCAATTTGTTTACGTAACGCGGGTTTGCTAATTGTCATTCGCAAGTCGGTATAGATTGGCGACTTGATTCCACTGGCGTACGTAAACGGTGCGTCAGGCTTTACCTGAATTGCTTGCAATTCCAGTAACTGCTGAATAATTGCTGCTTGAGTTTGTGTTTCCGTCATGTTTGAACCCCTTTATTTGGATTTCGAAATCGCTAATTTTGGGTACAAAAAAACCACCAGTAAGTAAAATGGCCGGCGCTAACCGCGTCCATTCCACCTACTGATGGCGACTCCGTTAGCTTGTTGACCTCTCGGGATCAACTTAAAGCGACTCGATTAATTTTTACCAATGATACACTCCTGAAATTAAATGTCAAGCCACGTTATGGTAAAAAATAGAGTGTGGGGCAAAAGTTGGGTAGTTTATGAGCATTAACTAAAAAGCGACCATTGTGCTTGAATTTAGCATAAATAGTCGCTTTAGGATTAACCAAAGTAGTCTGAATTTTGGTGTAGGTATGGCTCTATTAAAGTCAATATACCAAAATAATTTCAGTTCCTTCTCAGCTTCCATTTTACTTGTATTTTGAAGGATTCGCGTAGTTACCTACTTAATCTCCCCGGCCAACAACCGCTCAATCATGTCTAAAACGCCACTGTGGTTGTTGTCCAATTTTGTGATTAGCTTCGTTGCTTTTTTAGCTTCTGGTTCCGCGTTTTTCATTGCATAACCTAGTCGCGCGTGCTGTAACATGGCTTCGTCATTTTGCGTGTCGCCGAAGGCCATGGTCTCGTCCATGGAAATTTGCCACAAGTTCTGCAATTGGGTCAGTCCATAAGCCTTAGTCACGTGTGGCATGGTGACGTCCATGCCCCCCAGCCCACTCATCACGCAACCAAGGTCATCCCCCAGCGCGTTTTGTAACTGTTCGGCTTGGGGGCGCACGTCCGTTAGCCCACTCCAATGAATATCAATCTTGTAAATCGGCTCGTTTACCGCCGTTAGTTTTGCTACCGGCGTAAGGTGTTGATAAAAATATGCACTGTCTTTCCAATCGGCATCACTAGGCACCATGTTGGTGAACGCTTGTTGACGGGTCGACAAAATTAGTTTTGCTTCGGCAAACTCCGGAGTGCTCATTAAATAATCCAACGCATCACGCAGTAAGGCCGGTTTAAGGGGATTGTCATCCAAAACTTTCCCTTGCTCAACGGTCAGGGCACCGTCTTCAGCGACAAAAGTCAGGTCACCTTCAATTCCAGCAAAAACTTCTTGGCAGTGAGCCAGTTGATTTCCACTAGCAACCACAAATTTAATTTGTCGGCGACTAAGTTCGTCTAGTTGGGCTTGAAAACGTGGCCGGTCAAACTCCCGTTGGTCATTTAAAAAAGTTCCGTCAATGTCACTTGCAATTAATCGAATCTCCGTCATAACATCCTCCTTGTTGAGTTACTAACGTCCGCCAGCGATTTTACTTAGCTGTTTATCCAAGTAGTCCCAAAGGCCATCGGCATCTTGTGCAAAATCCTCAGTAAAGCTAGTTCCGCGAGGTGCAACTTTACCAGTGGGCGCGTTAATCACGTCATAGACTACCAACTCGTCATTTTCTAATTTACAAGTAAAGTAGTGCCCGTCCAAAATGTCGTCTAATAAGTGTTGTGCATTATCCTGGATTGCTTGTTCAATTAATTGTTCTTCAGCAACCGTTTGACCCTGTTCTTTTAATTGTTCTTTTTTAACCCGTACTTCGATCAAATCGTGTGGTACTTGAATAATTGCCATGCGCTTTTCCCCCATTTAATTACTAATTAAATTCAATTTTACCATGGATATTGCGCTAAAATAGACTAGAAAACAAATTAGGGGTGAGTGAAATTTTATTACAAAGTATTCAAGGGGTACTGGTAATCATTATTATGGTTGCCGTGGGGTACTATTTAGCCTCTCGACACTGGTTTAACGAGGATTCTAAAAAGTTGCTTGCTAAGCTTGTTACCCAAGTGGCCCTGCCGCCTTATATGATCACTTCAATTACCAAAGATTTTACTAAAGCTGAACTTTTCAAGTTACTGCCCAACCTTTGGTATCCGGTTTTATCAATGTTCATTTTAATGGGACTTGCTTGGTTAATTGTGCGCTTAATTCACGTTAACCCGCGCCATCAAGGCTTGTTTACTTCCATGTTTTTTAACTCCAACACCGTTTTTGTCGGGTTGCCCATTAACCTAGCAATCTTCGGAGAACGTAGCTTGCCATACGTGTTGGTTTATTACATGGCTAATACAACCATTTTTTGGACGTTAGGGGTTTACTTCATCCAACGTGACCAACAACGCCAAACCCAAATCAGTCTAAAAAGCACTTTACAAAAGATCTTCTCAGCCCCGCTTTTAGGATTTATGATTGGGATCGTCCTGATTGTCCTAAACATTCACCTACCTAGTTTCTTATCGTCTAGCTTCACTTACTTAGGAGGCCTGACCATCCCGTTGTCCATGCTGTTTATTGGGGTTTCCGTTTACGATGCAGGTTTGCGCAATATGCGTTTTCAAAAAGACAATTTGGGAGTTTTACTTGGCCGGTTTGTTTTTGCGCCAAGCTTAATGGCTCTGTTAGTAATGCCAAGCTCCATGCCCCTAATCATGAAGCAGGTCTTCATTTTACAATCGTGCATGCCGGTAATGACGAATGCGCCGGTAGTCGCCAAGCTATACGATGCGGATGCCGATTTTGCTTCAATTATGGTGACGGAATCCACGTTATTATCACTGATAATGGTGCCGGTGATGATGTGGATAATGGGATAGAGTGTGGAAGCCCACGGGTAGGGTTGAAGGATTAACTATATTTTGGGCTTAATCGTGTGCTTGCGATTAAGCCCAAAATTTGGTTAACCGCAAAAACCTGGGGGCTGGAACACGTTTTAGCTCAGCTGCAGAAAAGCACCTAGGATTAATGGAATAAGGGACTTAATCGTGACTTTGACGATTGAGTCCCTTATTTGATTAACCGGAGAAAGTGGGGGTCAAAAGTACGTTTGGACTCAGTTGCAGAAAAACATTCCTAACAAAGAATGGGACTGAGAAGAAAATAAAAAATGTTTTTCAAGAATAGAAAATTCTCGAAAAACATTTTTACATGGACCTTAATAAAACCAAATGTGCGCCAAAAGCCATTTTTCCCGCTTAACAAAAAATGACTACTATACTCAATCCAAGCATAAGTCGATTTTCAGTTAATGCTCACAAACTTCCTGGCTTTTGTCCGATCCTCATTTTTTAATAATTGATGTCTTTAAATTTTAAAAGAACCATTTGCTTGCCATAATTACGAAAATTAATAGCAATACCGAGCCGATCGTCGCTGCCGCAAACGGTCCCTTACCGCGTTTTAAGATTACCCGGAAGTTTACTGACATACCTAAAGCAGCCATTGCCATGCCCAAGAAAATGTAAGCCAGTTTAACTAATCCTGCTAAAACGCCTGCACCTAATGGTAAGAAAGTTCCGACAACACTAGCAAGGATAAAGCCACCCATAAACCAAGGAATTGGGAGCTTGCCCTTTGTTTGATTAGCAACGTTAACTTCATTCCGCCGCCGGTGCCAGAAACCGATAATCAAGGCTACCGGAGCCAATAAAAGCACCCGGGAAAGCTTGGTAATGATGGCCGTATCCAAACTAACCGGACCACCCGCACCACCGGTTGCCACCGCGTGGGCAATTTCATGGAGTGACCCGCCAGCAACGACCCCAAATTGGGTCGGCGTTAAATGCAACCATGATTTCAAACCAATTTCGATAAACGTAAAGACCGTTCCTAAAATCGCCACCACGGCAATTGCCATAACTTCGTCTTCCCGCTTTTGTTCCTCTTGGTCAGCCGGCACCTGGATTTGTGGAGAGATTCCCATTACTGCGGCTGCCCCACAAATTCCGGTCCCACTTGCCACGAGCATTGCTAAATTAGATTCCACGTTAAATTTTCGCGCTAAATTGTAAACCACTAAAATTGTCAGACCAACTATTAAAACCGCCAACAAAATCGTCTTTACTCCCGCATGCGCCAAATCAATTAAGTTCAACTTAAATCCCAAAAGGATGATTCCTAAACGTAAAAATTTGTTAGAAATAAACCCGGTACCTTTTTTGGATTTTTCCACGACCCGTGGACTAAACTGTACTAACATTCCTAAAACTAATGAAATTACTAAGGCGCCAATTAAACTAAAATATGGTAATTGGGCCAACAAGCTACCGGCTAACGCGCAGAGTAACGTTACTCCAATAGCTGTCCAAAAGCTTTTTTCTTTCACCAGCTTTGCCATAATAATTCTCCTTTTCTCTTTGTTTATTTTGTAAACCCCTAGCGAATACTTTTGGGGTTACTCGTTTTCTAGCACATTAATTATCCTATCAAAGTTAGTGAATAAAATATAATTATAATATATAATCAGTCTATAGATATTACTTATAGGGAGAATTACGATGATTGATAACCGCTACGCCACGTTTGCTTTATTGTCGAAAAATAAATCCTACACGAAAACCGCTAAGGAATTATTTATTACCCAGCCTGCAGTTTCCCAACAGGTTAAGAGTTTAGAAAACGAACTCCAACTAAAATTGGTGGAATACCGCCACCCGCATTTGAGCATCACCCCTGCCGGACAAGCTCTAGCGCGATTCATCGAAACTACCCAACATCAAGAAAACCAACTGGTACAACGGCTGCAACATCCTGCCAAAGCAACCACACTTCGAGTGGGAGTAACTCATTCAGTAAGTATTTTTATGGCTCCGCAATTGTTGCGAAAGTGGCACGATCGCTACACCCATATTCAGTGTACGGTTGCTAATACCCGCACCATTTTGTCTCAGATCGATACCGGAAAGCTAAATATCGGAATTTTGGAAGGTAACTTTGACAAGTCCTTATACAGTAGTCAAACCATTACTACCGAAGACTTTGTGGCGGTTACCCGTGCTTCATCGCCACTTGCCCAACGTTCTTCGCTTACGTTAACCGATTTATTGGACGAATCACTATTGCTTCGGGAAAACGGTTCAGGGACCCGGAAAGTTTTCGAAGATTGGGCGAGTGCATTTAACGTCAAAAAAGACGACTTCGCTCAAGTGATTGAGTTTGGAAGTTCCGGTGGAATCGTTAACTTGCTTCAAAGCTTGGGCGTGAGCTTTATGTACCGTTCCTTAGTTAAGCCTCAGCTTGCAGATCAATCCCTAGTGACGCTGCCCATTAAAGGACTTGATATTAGTCGGCCGATTGCCATGGTATACGCCAAAAATAGTTTCTTCGAAAACGAATACCGGCAACTCCTCTAAGCATTTATGGCGAAGAGCGTTATAATAAAGTTAGTCTTGATAAAAATCATCAGCTATTGATTTAGTTTGCTAGGTTTAACCCGGCAATTATGATAGGATTTATCATACATAGATGGAAACTTTATGGAGGGATTCTTTATGAATGGCGTAACAGAATTTGCGGAAAAAATTATCAATTTCCAAAAGAAAAATAACCTTACGGATGCTGACGTTGCCTTTGGAACACATCTATCCGTAGAAAAGATTCACCGAATCAAGGAAAACTCGTACACGCCGACCGACGATGACTTAAAGCGCATCACCGATTTTATGAAAACCAAGTAAGCTCGGCGGCCCGTTTCATAATTCAAAAAAGAACCCGCGTAACTTCTAGCAATTATTTACTAATCGCTAAAAACTACCGGGTTCTTTCGTACTATTTTGCAGGAGGGTACCATGAAAAAATTTGAATTTTATCACCCAATTTTGACTAACCAATACAGTCTGGATTGGCTTACCAAAACTAAGGTAAAGGACATTTTTGCCCTCCGAAGCCGTCCCCAAATTGCACAACAAGAGCACCGCCCGGCCGATCAGGAACTCACCGACACGGTTGCCTACGTTAACCAAGTAATGCGGCAAGTAATGAATAACCGCGCCTTGGTTTGGGGGATCACCCGCCGCGCCGACCAACAATTTATTGGCATCGCGGGATTAACTGAGTTTGCCGACCATCCTCAACAAGCCACCATCCAATTCACCCTGTCCAATGAAACGTTGCAGGTTGCCGCAATGACAGAGGTTTTAAAACGGCTAATTATTTTTGCATTTCAAGAATTAGAACTATCGCAAATTAACGGGGCGGTTGATCAGGAAAACGTCTCGCAAATTCAAGTGTTGAAAGAAGCTGGTTTTTCCCTTGTTAAAACGACCGGAACCATCCAGCACTACCAGTTATCTAGCACTAACAAATTCTAAACACCCTAATTACCAAAGCGCCCCGTCGCCGTTAGATTAACGTCTAACAATGACGGGGCATTTTTAAATTAATTGCAATTATTTTGGAAGCTTATCATCTACGGGGACCATTCCCTTTTCTTCCATATAATCCATCATTTTATTTAATTTATGGTCAACAAAAATATTTCCTTGATTAGTGGCGTGACCTTTTGTCCATAAAAATTGTAAATCAGTGAATTGGGGTAGCAGCTTAGCAATCTGTTGCCACAGTTCCTGGTTAGCTACCGGGTCGCCGGTGGATTTTTTCCAGCCGCGGCGTTGCCATCCCGCAAGCCATTTCTTAGTGATGGCGTTTAAAATATACTTAGAATCAGAAATCACCGTGATTGGTGCGTCCTTGCCGACTTTAGCCAACGCCGTTTCCAACCCGCGCCAAAGGGCCGTTAACTCCATTCGGTTATTAGTGGCACCAAATTCACCACCCGATTGAGAATATTCTTGATCATCTTTTTTCAACAAGTACGCCCACGCTGCTAAATCCGCTTGCCGCACGTGACCACCTTTTACGGTACCCGTATTGCGGGATCCGCCGTCCGTATATAAAAGGATCCGATCGGTTGGAACCTGAGGATCTTTTTGGGGGATTTGCGGCTGCTTTTGCGGGATAGCTTTCTTAGCTGATTTAGCCTCCGTAACTTCCTTACCAGCTTGCCACTGTTCAGCTTCTTCTAACGTTCCAAAGCTTTTATAGCTTGCCCCAGAAAATCCCTTAACCTGCGCTTCAGTTTCGGCCCAAGTCCGATAAATTCCGGGCTGTTTACCAATTTTTACTACGTAATACTTCTGTTTTGCCATTTGCCACCTCAAAAATTAATTTTCAATAAAACTGAGTGTTCAGCACTATTGACGAATCTCCAATACCGGATTCTAATCTACCAAAGTTTTTTCAATAATCCGTTATTAATTATGACTTTTTAACTTATGTTAGTCAAAAACGTTTTGCCGTTTGATTAAAAAAGGAGAGTGGGACAAAAGCCGCTAAACAAAAAACGATCCATGATGAGGTGAAGCTTCCTCATGAATCGTTTTTATTTTGGTTTTTTGGCTTTAATAGCACCAAAACGTGTGCCAAAAGTCAGTTTGTTCCACTTTCCAAAACTGATTAATTAATTTTTTTAAACGTTAAGAATTGCGATAAACCCAATAAAAACGAAGAACAATCCGTACATCAACGGATGCACTTCCTTACCGCGCTTAGCAGCAATCATGGCAATTGGGTAACTGATAATCCCTAAGGCCATCCCATCTGAAATACTGTACGTCAACGGCATTCCAATAATAATTAAAAATGCAGGAATGGCAATTTCTAGACGATCCCAGTTAATTTCACGTGTCTGCTGTGCCATCAAAACTCCAACAATAATGAGTGCCGGCGCCGTTACTTGGGAAGTGACCACCGTTAGCAACGGGGAGAAGAAGATTCCCAAGATGAACATAATTCCGGTAATTACCACCGTGAAACCTGATCGGCCGCCTACCGCGATCCCAGCTGAGGATTCCACAAACGCACCCACGGGCGAAGTTCCTAATAACGAACCCGTTAGCATGGCGGTCGAATCCGACATCAAAGCCTTGCCGACTCGGGGCATTTTATTATCCTTCATAAATCCTGCCTGAGTAGCCAGTCCTACTAAAGTTCCCGCCGTGTCAAAAAAAGTTACCAATAAGAAGGTAAGGACTACCACCCAGAGTTGGAGGGTGTTAATGTCACCAACGTGTGAAACCGCGGTTAGAAAAGTTGGCTTTAAACTTGGTGCGGCAGCTAGCAGGTGGGTCGGCGCGTGAATTACTCCAGTTACCATGCCGAATAGCGTGGTCAGAACCATCCCGAAGAAAATTGCCCCTGGAACCCGGCGAACCATTAGGATAATGGTAATCACCAAGCCAAACACGGTGATCCAGGTGGTTGGCGTGGTGAAGGACCCTAAGCCAACCATGGTGTCTGGATTAGCAACCACCAGACCACCTTGGCTCAAACCTAGAAAGGCAACGAACATCCCGATCCCCGCTGAAATGGCATGTTTTAAATCAGCTGGAATGGCGTTGATAATTAATTCCCGTAATTTAAAAATTGTAATCAACAAGAAAATCAGTGAAGCCACGAATACTCCAGCCAAAGCGGTTTGCCAAGGCACCTTCATCCCAATAACTACTGAGTAAGCAAAAAAGGCGTTGATTCCTAGAGCCGGTGCGGAGGCAATCGGATAGTTTGCCAAAATTCCCATTAAGAAACATCCAATTGCACTAGCTAAGGCCGTGGCGGTAAAAATAGCTCCCTTATCCATCCCCGAAGCGCCTAAAACGTTTGGATTAACAAACATAATGTAGACCATCGAGATGTAAGTAGTGATTCCCGCAATAATCTCGGTTTTAAAATTCGTCTTCAATTGTTCAAATTGAAAATACTTAGCGATATTCTTCAAAACTCTTTCTCCTTTTAGTTCGATTTAAACAAAAAAGCACGTTGATATAGTCTACTCTAATCCTTAAAATAAGTAAAGTACGATATAGCATAAAATTAGTTACAGATAAAGTTCGTGTTTTACTAAAAATGTGCCAGTTGCTAATCCCCTCAGCAAATAATTCCTACACAAAAAGCACTCTTCCAAGTTTTAAGTCTTGGAAAAGTGCCCTTGTTTTGCAGCCTATAATCCTTGTTTCGCTACTTTAATAAAGCTACGCCCTTCGCCGCATTTATAAAAGTTGAATTCCCGCATTTTTGCATTGTTCAACCATTGCTTGCGGCCAAATGCTGGCTTGCACTTCGCCAACGTGCGCCTTCCCCAACAGCAACAAACATAGTCGCGATTGACCGATTCCGCCGCCAATTGTATACGGTAGTTCTTCGTTCAACAACGCCTTATGAAAAGGCAATTGACTACGGTCTTCGGCGTTAGCCATTTTTAATTGTCTGCGGAGCGCGTCTTCGTCAACCCTAATTCCCATACTAGAAAGCTCCAAAACACACTGCAAAGGAGCGTACCAAAACAAAATATCACCGTTCAAGTTCCAATCGTCGTAATCGGGAGCCCGACCATCATGTCTTTTTCCAGACTTAAGGGGTCCGCCGATTTTCATCAAAAAAACGCATCCTAACTCCTGCGTAATCGCCTTTTCCCGTTCCTCAGGACTTTTTTCAGGCCAGCGGTCTTCCAACTCCTGCGTCGTGACAAAATGGATTTTATCAGGTAGATGATAAACAGCCTGGGGATATTTATACCAAACTTCATGTTCCATATGCTTAATCACCTTAAAAATTTTACGGACGTGCTCCTTTAAAACTGCCGTAGTCCGTTCTTCTTTGGCAATAATTTTTTCCCAATCCCATTGATCAACGTAGATGGAATGCAAATTATCTAAATCTTCGTCTTTACGAATGGCGTTCATATTGGTATAAATGCCCTCATGTAAGTCAAAATCGTTGCGCGATAAAGTCATTCTTTTCCATTTGGCTAGTGAATGAACAATTTCAATTTTATGGTTTGGCAAGTCTTGCATTGTAAAAGAAACCGGACTCTCCGTCCCGTTAAGATCATCATTAAGCCCCGTGGAGTGGTCGACAAACATTGGTGCCGAAACTCTTGATAAGTTCATCTCCTTACCAAATTCGTCTTGAAAGGTTTCGCGGATAAATCTAATCGCCCTTTGAGTTTCGCGTACGGACAATTTTGGTTCATATTTTTCTGGAATTATTAAATGCATCTTCCTCACTCCTTTTGAGATTAATTACAAAATAAAAAGCCTTCCGCCCCTAGAATACTAGGGACGAAAGACTTTCGCGGTACCACCCAAGTTACCCATTCATCAGAACGGATCACCTCAAAACACGTACTAACATACGCTCCGGTGGTAACGGACCGGCAACGTCCAAGCCTAATCTGTGCGCGCTACATTTCAGCCTGGAGCTTACGGGAGTGTTATTCAACTAAATCGCCACTAATCAAGTTTCCACTATTTCTTGACTCACTGTTAGCGCAAAATAATTTACTCGTCTCCCACGCTTTTTTTATTTTGTGGCACAATGATAACACAATTAGAAATCTAATCAAACATTTAGTTTTAAAATAGCTAAATTTTACTTAGTCGCAGTTTTTTGCTGGCCCTCCTAAGTTAGCCCCACTAATGCAGTATTCAAGCCTATTTTCCCAAGCTGCTAACCTAAAAAGCCGCTTAGCGAAGTTAACACTTCACCAAACGGCTTTTTAATCAACTAAATTATTCAGTAGTTTTCCTGCACTAAGTCCTGAAATTACCAGATTTGCACCCGTTTTTCTGGAGCCATGTACATTCCATCACCGGGTTCTACGTCAAAGGTGTCGTAGAATTCTTGGAAATTTTGAACTTGAACGTTTGCCCGCAGTTTGGATGGGGCGTGAACGTCAATAGCTAGCAGTAGCTGTTCCCGTTCTGGGGTTGCCTTAGTCCGCCAAATCCGCGCCCAATTTGTAAAGAATTCCTCTAAGTTAGCATCGTCGGTATCCTTAGTCGCCTCTAATGCCGCACTAAGTCCGCCATCATCAGCAACGTTTTCCGTTACCACCAACTTACCGTTAACTTTGCCGCCCGCAAATGGCAGTCCATCAAATTCTTGAACCATGGCTTCGGATAGTTCATGGAAGTGATCTAAATCAGCTTGCGTCCACCAGTTGTCCATATTGCCATATTCGTCAAAGAGGGCCCCGTTAGGATCAAAGGCGTGCGAAATTTCGTGAGCCATTACCGCACCAATTCCACCGTAATTTTGGCTAGCAGTTTGTTTCAAGCTGTAGAACGGCGCTTGCAAAATCGCTGCTGGGAAACAGATTAAATTGCCTTCCGGAGAGTAATAAGCATTCACCGTATCCGCACTCATGTGCCATTCACTGCGGTCAACCTTTTTACCGTACTTTGCTAACTGGTCTTCAAGGAAAATCCGCGAGAAGTTTTGTACGTTTTCAACTAAACTGCCACCCTGAGCTGCAGTTTTCGTTTTTAATTTCTTATAAACTGGTTTCAGTTCGTCTGGATAACCCACCAAGATCTTCAAAGAACGTAACTTAGTAATCGCCTTTTGTTTGGTGGCTTCCCCTAGCCAGTCGTTGTTTGCTAAGCGCTTTTCGTAAACGTTTATCATGGCAACCACCATTTCGTGAACGTCTTTTTTAGCTGCTTCCCCGAAGTAACGGTGGCCATAGTATTCGCCCACCACTTGGCTAAACGTCCGGCGTGCTAGATAAAAGGCACTCTTTTCTTGCGGCATGGAAACTTTCTGTCCGGACAACGCCCGTCCGTACATTCCGCCAATTTGTCGGAACTCTTCGCTAAGATACCCCGTCAAAGAACGGACCATGTTAACGTACGCCCAGCTCTTAAAGTCGGCAAAAGTCTCGTCATTAGCCACTTGGTTAAGGTTTTCATAGAAACGAGGTTCGGTAACAATAATTTGTTCTGGTTGCGTACCTAACAATTCTTGAACTAATTTTTTAACGTCAATACTTTGAACTTTGTCCGCAAACTGCGTAAATTCCATTGGATTATAGAGTTTCGCAACGTCACTAAGTTCTTCCGAGTTTTTACGGTATGGTGCTAAGCTAGCGTCAAACCGTTTGGCTTGTTCAACAATCTCGTGCGCCTCTTCAGGTGACTTACCAATCTTTACCAAGAGCTGGTTCATCATTTCGGTAAAGATTTTCATTAGTTGTGGTCCATTGGGGTTATCGGCGTCGTAATAAGTTTTATCTGGCAAAATCAAGCTAACGCCCCCAGCCCACAAAACGTTACGTTTGTCGGCACCGTCACCCTTTAAATCGGGTTCAATTCCGATATCCACCGGTAAATCAACCCCGTTATAGAATAATTCCTTTAGGTTAGCGTTGACGTCATCCCAATTTTGCAGTTTTTCAATTTGTGCAAGGTATGGCAATAACGGAGCCACTCCATCCGCATCCCGTTGTTGAAAGTCCGCCGCCATTTCATAAAACTTAATAAATTCGGCCAACTCGGGAGTATCTGGTTCAACTTCGTGATTCCGCATTTCGGCAAAATCCTTCATTAACTGTTTATCAACTCCGTCAACGAGGTCCATAAAACCTCCGGTCGAGGAATGGTCGTCTGGAATTTTAGCCGTTTTTAGCCATTCTCCGTTGACTGCATCATAAAAATCTTCTTTAACTGAACTTGTCATTTTCTTTCCTCCCATTCTGTTTTTCCACAGTTCTATTATACACGGGCTTCGTTAAGAAACGGCGTCATGCATGTAGCGAGCAATTTCTTTGCCGTTCATGTGATTGCTTAACCCCACTTGGAGTTTGATCCGCGCCTTTTGTCCGTTAAGTCCCTGACAGAAGATTACTCCCATCCGTTCTAAGTCAATGCCGCCGCCAACGTAATCGTAAATTGGTTCAGCAAGCCCGTTGTAGCATCGGGAAACCATTACTACTGGAATTCCCTTTTTAATCAATTTTTGAATGGGTTCTACCACTTCAACTGGCAAATTTCCCGCACCAAGTCCTTCAATAACGATCCCCTTAGTTTCTGGGCGATCTAGCGTCTCAAAAATGGCTCCTGGAATTCCTGCGTAAGCCTTAACTAAGTAAACACCAGAAACTAGCTCGTCAATATCACAAACTTGTTGGCTAATTAAGGCTTGGAAGAAACGAATATCCCGTTTGTATACAATTCCTAACGGTCCAAACGTTGGCGTCCGGAAAGTATCTACGTTAGTTGTGTGGGTTTTAGTAACAAACCGGGCGGTGTGAATTTCATCATTCATGACTACTAACACGCCCTTGCCCGTAGCTTCGTCGGAAGCCGCCGTTAAAATCGCACTTTGGAAATTATAAACACCATCAGAACCAAGCTCGTTAGAAGAACGCATTGCGCCCGTTAAAACAATTGGAATCACGCTTGGAATCGTAAGATCAAGGAAATAAGCCGTTTCTTCGAGCGTATCGGTACCGTGGGTAATTACGATTCCGTCACATTCATCATTGTCGATTGCCTTTTTGACTCGTTTTTTAATTACCAACATATCTTCTGGGGTAATGTGTTCTGAAGGCTTATTTAATACGACTTCGTTTGCCAAATCAATATTTTCGTTAATAAATTGGGTATCCAATAACGGATTTTCTTCGTTAGTCTTTACCTTATCATTACTAGCCGACATCGAAATTGTTCCGCCAGTGTGTAATGCCAATATTTTTTTCATCTGCTTTACCTCTTCTAGGATTAATTAGTCCTATCATATCATTTCTAAACTATTTACACCGGTCAGAAATGCGTTAAAATAATTCTATTAATTTAGGAGATTTTACTCATGACGAAAACAAAAATCAATTGGCAGCTAAGCTACGACATTGGAATTGCGGGCATCGCCCTCTTTTCATTCCTAATCGTCGTGGGCTCGTTTTTGGATCCCCATGCCATCCGTTTAAGCGCTCCACCATTAGCCCATTTATTAAATGTTTTACTGCTCCTTTATACGATCGATTTTTTCTATCGCCTAGCCAGCAGTAGGCACTGGCAAAGATTTCTCTTTGATAACACTTTTGATTTATTATCGTTAATTCCGCTGCATCCAGCCTTCGCTATTTTTCGAATTGGCCGGGTTTGGCGACTAATTCGGCACCACCACTTACTCTGGCGATTTGGTTTGGATGGTAAACTTTCCAAAACTGTGCACCGCTTTGTTTACTCATCAGGATTTTTGAACCTTTTTACCGCTAGTATGTTCATCTTAGTATTGAGCTCCTTGATGTATTCCATAGTGGAGAAGGTCCCGTACCCATCCGCGCTTTGGTGGGCAATTACCACGGCAACGACGGTTGGATATGGCGATATTTCTCCCGCCACCAACGTCGGCAAGTTTATCGCCGCCTTCTTAATGATCGCCGGGGTTGGTTTTATCGGTTTGTTAACCAGTACGATTACGGGATTTTTCACGAGTCAAACTACCGACGCTAATAAAGATGATTTTAGTCGGCTATTTGAAAAAATCGACCAGTTGGATCATAAAGTCGACCACTTGCAACGCGAACTTAATTTAGAACGTAAAAAAAATCGGCATAAAAAATAGGCTGAGGAAATTGGGCATTATCCCAATCCTCAGCCTGTTTTATTACTCAGCTAATTATTCAGTTTCACTACCTAGAGCCTTAGCTACAACGGCAGCAACTGCACCACCAACTAGTGGAGCAACCACGTAAACCCAGAAGTGGGATAACGCACTGCCACCCACTAAAATAGCAGGTCCAAAACTCCGTGCGGGGTTCAATGAACCACCAGTTAAGTTTAAGGTTGCGATGATCATCAATGCCAAAGTTAGGCCAATAATCAATCCAGCAAAGCTAGCATTGCCGTATTGCTTGCTAGTAACGAACAGAATTACTAATACAAACAAGAACGTAACCAACGCTTCGGTAACTAACGCAGGGAACGCCGAAATTTTAGTGAAATCAGTTTGACCCAAGTTAGCTGTGGAAGCACCCATTGCGGAAAGGAAGTACTTCACCATTCCGGAAGCCAAAACCGCTCCGATAAATTGGAAAATCACGTAATAAACGGCATCTGCACCGCTAATCCGTTTGTTAATCCACATTCCAAGAGTAACTGCGGGGTTAAAGTGTCCCCCTGAAATTGCTCCTACTGAATAAGCCATAATGGTTACGGCTAACCCAAAGGCTAATCCAATTCCAACTACGTTTGCATGAGCAATTGTTACTGCTGCCGTTCCTACAAAGACCAATACAAAAGTACCAATAAGTTCTGAAATATACTTACGCATATAAATGGTCTCCTTTCTATATAGTAAATAATAAAAAATAATGCAAATAGCATTGTATACCAATTTAGAAGCATTCTCAAATTAAGAGATTTATAAAGTAGGGGTTTGTTAGAACGGTTGGTTAATATTTATGCTAAAATATTACTAGAAATATAATCAGGAGGAGTTTACATGGCAAATTTTGACGTAAATATTATCGACCAACCCACCGCGAAGGCAATGCTTGTAGAATTTAAGAGCCAACGGCAGGATAACGTCCCCGTTTTAAAGCACCCTGGGCACTATATTCTTCCTGATTACAAGCTAACTCGGCAACGAAAAGCCTTCAAGATTCGCAAACATACTTACCTGACTAAAAAGTTTCGTTCTTACGTCGCTTTAGATTCCGCAAACGGACACACCCTTTGGATGCGCAACTTTGGTAGTTTATCAGAAGCAGTTTTCTGGCTTGAAACCGGAATGAAAATTGGGGATACGGATACCGATGCTCGCTTTTCATACAAGAAATGGAAAGCTGCTCACGAAGAAGATATTGAGAAGCTAAAGGATGAATTACGAGCTAAAAGTAAGGCTAAGGAAGCCAAAAAAGGGTAATTACTTAACGATGTTTTAAGCAATTTTTAAACGGTATTGCACTTTTATTTGGTAATTTATATACTATCGGGGCGAGAATTTTTTCGAGCCCCTATTTTTATCAATTAATAATCTTACAAAGATAAAACAATTTTTTTCGCAGAATTTAACGTCTTACAAAAACAACCTTTTTGTCACCTTTTCAATTGAAAACTGATCTATTGCCTAAACTAATTTAAGGAGAGCAGATTGATGTCTACCGAAAATAAATTTTTAAGTTCACTTTCATATTTCAGCATCTTTTTTCTACCAATTATTTTTCCAATTATCGTGATGGTACTTACCAGTAATGTCCAGTATGCACCTGCTCATCGACACGCAATTACGGCGTTTTGGCTTCACCTCATTCCCGTCATTTTGTTGCCGTTAGGTTTTGGGTTGGGAATTCTCGCTACTGCGCACAGCTTCACGGGAAATCATTTTCCAACCACCTCTTTGGTACTGTTCTTAATTGTGGGATTAATGGGAATTGCGGCTTTGGCCCTCTTCATTTATAACATCTATAAAGGTGTGAAGATTTGGGTAGAATAGTTTAGAGCGCTCCAGACCCCGGGTAAATCTTGAGGCTTAACAGAATTAAGGTATTAATCGTGAATTGCGATTAATACCTTAATTTAGTTATCTGGAGAGATTTGGGTTCTGGAATGCATTTCGCTTATACTACATTAACGTGTTGGAATTAAACATAACTATCAAAACTCTCTAATCGCCTCCACGACGCTTAGTAAGTTCGAATTTAGCATTGTAATTTACTACCAAAAAATATTTTTTGGTAGTTTCGAGTCTTTATATTGCAACCGCTTACAACTTGTGATAATATTCTAATTGAGGAAAGGAAATAGTTCCTCTTCAATCAAAAACTTCTCAGATTGCCTTGGTTCTCAGATTGCCAGAACCGACGAAAAGGCAAGAATATTAGCTCTATTCGCTAATCAGTTGCATCATGAGCGTACCGTGAAAAAGTTTTGACGTTTAGAGACGTCGTAATGATTAAGTGTTTACGCACGATGGATTGATGAATGGAGTGGCAATCATCTTTTTAAAGAGTAATGTTCAACGTCATCTCCAAGCATTGAATCAAGTAGGTGTGTCCAATGACATAAATACTTCGCTTAGGTAATTATCCTAGGCACTGTTCCAAATAAAAACCCAATAGTTCACTGGAGGTCTATCGTTTCGAAGAATATCTTAATGAAACTCCAAGACCGTCTATTTCACCGTTAGCCTGAACGAGTGTATCCTTCGTCAAACCCTTTGTTTGATTAGACATGCAGCAGCAGACGTAATAACAAAACCTCAGGTAGGTTAGAAGCACGACGGCTGAACAATTGAATATGTAATTGAAGTTGAAGGTGTAAAGATCGATAAATTTTCCAATAAAGAGATCACGATTGATTGGGAACGCCTTTCCTCTTAGTGGGATTCTAGTGTGAGAAGTCTAGAATCCTTTTTTGTTGCATAAAAAAGCATATTACCATCGACCTAGGCTAGGTAGCGGTGGTAATATGCTTTATTTTCGAGTACGCGTTCTTGAATGCATTAATAATAAGATAATACTGCAAGCAACAATTAAATAGCCGCCCCATCCCCAACGAACTCCGTTGAACATGTTACCTAGGCCAACTAATTGGGCTTCATTTTGGTAAATCAAAAAGAACATCATTCCGTACCACAGCAAGTTTAGGTAACTCGCCCATTTGGTCAGCCAATGGAATTGCAAAAGCGCTCCAAGTAAGAGCAATGCGGGAATCACCCATAAAAAGTGAGCAAGCTGATCGTCTCCTAACGTCTTCAAAATACTCATAAGGGAAGTTTTAACGTTATACCCAGCGGTGGGTGCCGAAGCAAACGGTGCCCAGTAAGCAGCCATTCCGGTAATAATGGCAATCCCCATAATGAACTTGTTTTTCAACGTCCAGCGTTGCTTCCCTTTACGTACGTCAGTGCCAGTAGTTGGTTTAGGATTATTTATCCCTGACGAAGCCCCTTCTTTCATAGATTTCGGCTCCGCAGTCGCTTCCGCTGCCTCTGCTTCCGTTGGATCGGAATTTTGTTCGGCAGTTGGAGTGGTGAAATCCTTTTTACCACGTTTTTTTAGTAACGCCATTTGCAATTTTTGCCAAACCTGACGACCTGCTTCGCCCCCCTTTTGAAGGGTTGCTTTCACAGCCTGGTCTGCACTACGGTCACCAGCGCCCACTCGTTGAGCGTAGAAAAATGCAGCAACAACTGCCACTACCAGTAAAACTACCCCAACCATTTTACTTAGCCAGTAAAAAATTGTTCCAATTACTAACAAAACTAGCAGAGCCGTTAACCAATTGCCCCCGATCCATTGCAACGTAGTTAATGCACCCTCCTTGAGGTCCGTAGAAGCACTGCTTTTTCTGCGAGCGCGACTAATCGTTGGTTCTTCTTTCGGTTTGGTATCCGCGCTTTCCTTCAAATCGTCTAATGGTGTTTCTTGCCGATTTTTATGCAACTCTGCACGAGAAAGCCGGGAGCTTTCACTTGATGCTGTTTCGATTTTAGCCCCGCAATTAGGGCAAAAATGTGCCTTTTCAGGTAATTCTTCGCCACAGTTCAAACAAAATTTCATAATTCACTTCTCCAATTAAAATTATTAATTCTATTGTAAATGATTTAGGGTCCAAAAATCGGCTTGTTTACCAAGTTTTAAAAATTGAATGAGTTTTATCTTTCAAAGTAGCCGATACATAAAAAAAGAGGCTAAGAAATTCATTCTTGCCTCTGTATTTATTCTTTTGCTATCGGTACGCCAACCCGTATTAGTGTTCTGTACTAAAACGATTGTTAAATAATGGACTAACCGGTTTGTCTTCGTGAATTAAACGAATTGCTTCCCCGATCAAAGGTCCTACCGAAATGCTTGTGATCTTATCAATTTTCTTTTCTTCTGGAAGTTGAATAGAATCCGTCACAATCAATTCCTTGATTGGCGAGTTTTGAATTCTTTCGATCGCTGGACCCGATAAAACTGGGTGTGTACAACTAGCATATACTTCAGTTGCGCCCGCATCGATCAAAGCTTGTGCTCCCAAAGTAATCGTTCCGGCCGTATCAATCATATCGTCAATCATGATACAACGTTTGCCCTTAACTTCACCAATAATGTTCATTACTTCTGCAACGTTTGCGCGTGGACGACGTTTGTCAATAATTGCAATTGGTGCTTTCAAAAATTCTGCCAACTTACGTGCGCGCGTAACTCCACCGTGGTCAGGAGAAACTACTACCGCATTTTCATTCAAGCCCCGTTCAATGAAATGATCAGCTAACAATGGTGCACCCATCAAGTGATCGAGCGGAATATCAAAGAAACCTTGGATTTGTGCTGCGTGCAAGTCAAGTGCGATAATCCGGGTTGCACCCGCACGTTCAATCATGTTTGCTACTAACTTAGCAGTAATCGGTTCCCGCGAACGGGCCTTACGATCTTGCCGAGCATATCCATAATATGGAATTACGATGTTGATTGTCTTGGCACTAGCACGTTTCAAAGCATCAATCATGATCAACATTTCCATCAAATTATCATTAACCGGCGCAGAGGTGGATTGAATAATGTAAACTTCATCCCCACGAATACTTTCTTCAATATTAATACGAATCTCACCATCACGGAAACGATCAACCGATGTTTTCCCGAGTTCTACACCAACTGCCTTGGCGATTTTTTCCGCTAAGGGCTTGTTCGAATTCAAAGCGAAAATTTTAAGCTTTGGATCGGAATAATGTTCAGACATGTTTGCCTCCAAAAGATTATAAGATATTGAGTTTATTCAATTTTTCCATATAATATCATAATTCATTTACGACTATAAAAGCAAGTTACTTCCGGGGAGTTTCTAAGTTTTCTTCCTTAAAAAAACGTTTTTTTCTTTGTTGCAGGGTGTTTTTTGCAATTATCTTAAAAAGTTTCCTGAAAGGTCCGTGAAACAAATTATTTGTTTCACCGAATCGTGTTATACTTAAATCCACAATCGCCGTTGTCTTTCAAAAAGTTCGTTTATTGCGTTGTTACAGGGGGATGCAGAAACTTGAAACAAAAATACATCTTATCAATTGACGCTGGTACTTCGGTAGTTAAGACCGTGATTTTTAATCATGCTAGCTCTGAGGTGGTTAGCTTTTCTAGAGAGTTATCCCAAGAAAGCCCCCATCAGGGCTGGTACGAACAATCTCCTGAAGATATTTGGAAAAAAGTTTATTCATCGATGGCTAACGCATTGATTGTTTCGGGAATTAGCCCTAAGCAAATCGCTGGAATTGGGATTACTAATCAACGAGAAACCACCATCATCTGGAATAAAAGGACTGGCAAACCCATCTACAATGCCATTATGTGGCGCTCACGCCAGACCAACGAAATCACCGACTCTTGGAACCTTTCCAACTATAAAGACCTAGTCAAAAACAGTACGGGACTAGTATTAGACTCGTACTTTTCTGCTTCTAAAATTCGGTGGATTTTAGACCACGTTCCCCATGCCCAACAGCAGGCCGAAAACGGCGAACTGCTTTTTGGCACGGTCGAGACCTGGTTACTTTGGAAGTTAACCAATGGCCATGCTCACGTCACCGATTACACAAATGCCAGTCGAACGATGTTTTTTAACATTCGTACTCTAGACTGGGACGAAGAGTTATTGAAAGCACTGAACATTCCCATTCAACTGATGCCAGAAGTACGTTCTAACTCGGAAATCTTTGGCTACACGATTGGATCCGCGTTTTTCAACTGTTCCGTACCTATCGCCGGGATGATTGGTGATCAACAGAGCTCAGCTGGCTTTCCACCGCGGGGCAATTAGCGCTACATACGGCACTGGCGCCTTCATTACCGTAAACACCGGTGAAAACATGGTTCATTCCGAAAATAATTTACTTACCACGGTTTCCTTTGGACTTGATAAAAAAATTTATTACGGATTAGAAGGCAATATTTTTGTTGCCGGAACTGCGGTTACCTGGCTACAAGATAGTCTGGAAATGATTAAAGATCCTTTGCATTCGGCAGCAGTTGCTAGTCAATCTACCAACGATAACCTATACGTAGTAACCTCGTTTAACGGAATGGGTGCACCCTACTGGGACGAAAAAGTACAGGGCGCGGTTTTCGGGATGACCGATAAAACCACCAAAGCAGATTTTGTGCGTGCCACCCTGCAGTCAATTGCCTACCGTTCTAAAGACGTTATTTTGGCTATGCAAGAGGACATGCAGGCAGAACTTCAGACCGTCTACACCGACGGTAGCATGGCTAAAAATGATTTCTTAATGCAGTTTGAAGCAGATATCTTAGGGGTGGACGTAAATCGTTCAGAAACTACCGACATCAAAGCCTTAGGAGTGGCCTTCTTAGCTGGACTAGCCGTTGGTTTTTGGGAAGATCTCACCGAAATCAAAAAACTTCGACATCCCATCACTAAATTTCAACCCGTTTATACCGCTAAAAAACGTGAACGCCTTTATCGAAGGTGGCAAAGAGCCGTTTTAGCGTCCCAAATTTTTTCCAAAGAAAATGAATAAACACTAAAACACGCCTTGCTTCTGTACCGAACGCATTGGCGTGTTTATTTTTGGGCAAATCATTCTTAATCAAGCAGTCCATACTTAATTTTGAAACGAGTAATGGTCTTTTTCCATGAGTTGTAAAAAATCAGTAAGAAAAAAACGTTTGATAAAGCGTGTAGTAAATCAAAGTATCCGGTTCCTAGAAAAGTTAGTAGCATCGCCTTGAAATTCAGCGGGTTAATGTACGCTACCAAATACCACAAATCCATGATCCACCCGAAAACAAACCCCCAGACAAAACCGAAAAGCACCATTGCATATTTGTGATTAACTAACGGGGTGTTTTTCAACAATCCGGCCGTCATCCCCATCATCCCCCACGCAAACATTTGCCATGGGGTCCACGGCCCTTGTCCAAGAAACATATTCGACGTTAACGCCACTGTCGAGCCAATAATAAATCCCGATTCTGGACCTAGCACTGCTCCTGCAGTGATAATCACAAAACTAGTCGGTTGTACGTTGGAAATGATTGCAAATGGTACCCGACTAACTGCAGCGATTGCAATTAGTACCGCTAAAAAAACCACCTCACGAGCTTTTAGAGCACTGCTTTCGAATTTCCAATAAAAGGGAATTACGCTCGCGATTAAACAAATAAAACTAAATAAAAGAAAGTGCTGACCTTGTAGTGCAGTTACGAAGGTTAAAAAAACCAAGAAAATTACAATGGCAATTAAGAAAGTAATTCCCGTCATTTGCTTATTCATGGCTAAGCTCCCTCCATACTAAAGCCGTTGGCAATTGGTCCCGCACCATCCGATTAATGGGGGTGGTGTAAAAGAAATTTTTAGCGAAAAAGGAGTACGGGTCTGCTGTAGAAGTAATTTTACCGCCAAACAACATGGCACAGCGGGTAGCATAGGTAGCACTAAAGCTCATATCGTGACTAGTAGTGATGATTGTCATTCCTGCTTTTTGTAGCTTTTGCAATAGCTTTCCTAAACTCCTTTTACGCAACGGGTCTAGTCCCTTAGTAGGTTCATCTAAAAGTAAAATTTGGGGATGGGCAATTAAAATAATTCCTAAGGCGATCAACTGTTGCTCACCGCCACTGGTATCGTGTGGATTTTTATTTTTCAAGGAGTTAATTTTTAAACGCGTTAGCATTGACTCAGCAATTTCTTGGGGTTCCGCTGATCCTAATTGTTTGGCTCGGTTAACCAATTCCTCAAGCACCGTATCGTAACTAAAGTGATCGGCAGGATTTTGCGATAAATACCCCACCATTCGGTACAACTGACCGCTTTCCCATTTAGCAAGTTTACGATTGAACACGGTAATTTTACCTCGTCGCGCTTTTTCCATCCCCATTAGACATTTTAGTAAGGTTGACTTTCCAGTACCATTTCGCCCCACAATTGATAGCCATTCACCGCGTTGTACAGTTAGCCCTAAGTCATTTAAGATCAGTGGACTATTTCGCCCGTATTTAAAATCGACATGCTCAATCTTTAAAGCTGGGTCACCACTCGGTGAAGGGATGATCCGCTTTCGTTGCTGAAATTTAATCCCATGGTAATCGATAAAACGCTTACCAGCGACCACCGTTAGTGGTACGGTATCCTTAGAAGACGTGGCGATTAAATTTTCTGCCAAAAAAAGACGAGGAACTTCAGGGATGAACTCAGCCATTTTCTGATCTTGAACGGCATGTTGCACCCCTTCTTCCACGTTACCAGTAAAAGTTAGTTTACCTTCCTCCATAATGCATAATCGATTAGCCAAGGGCAATAATTCGTCGAGTTGGTGTTCGCTGATCATAATGGTTACCCCTAGTTCATCATGAACCCGTTGTAAAAGACTGATGAATTCCTTAGTTGCGATGGGGTCTAACTGCGCGGTGGGTTCGTCTAAAAGTAATAATTCAGGCTGCAAAATTAATACCGCCGCCAAATTAACCAACTGCTTTTGTCCACCGGAAAGTTCGTTTACTGATGCGTATAAAATATCTTGAAAGCCAAAAAAGCTAACCATTTCAGCAATTTTACGCTGGATGTTTTCACTATCTTCTCCAACATTTTCAAGGGAAAAGGCGAGCTCTTGGATTACCGTATCCATCACAATTTGATCATCCGGATTTTGAAAAACCATCCCTATTCTCCGGGCACTTTCAATTGGCGATAGTGTACTCAGGGACTGGTGTTTAAACTTTACTGCTCCCCGACGTTCGCCAACTGGCCATAACTCCTTTTTTAATTGTTTTAGTAAGGTAGTTTTTCCACTTCCTGAATCACCAATGATCAGCATAAAGTCACCTTGATTGACGTTTAAATTAATATTTTTCAAATTATCCCTCTTAGCGAGAGCGTATTTAAAAAATAAATCTTTTACTTGTAAAATTTCCACCAAAGTTCCTCCTTCAACTCTACAACCATTGGTAATCCACAAATCAAAGCCACCGTGCCAATGAGGAGTCCTTCTTCTTGCCAAGTCCCCCAATTCATTTGCAAACTAGGATAAATCTGAATTACACCTATTCGACGAATCGCTTCCCCAATTAAAACTATTCCGCCGCTAGCTAAGATTCCCGCGTATGTTATATCACGGCGGGTCATCCGATAACGCTGGTAATTGGACCTTTTGGTGCTGCCAAAACCGCGGGCAGTCATTGAATCCGCAGTTTGAAAGGCGTTATAGCAAGCGTCCACCAGCAATACTTGCATTAGTTGCATTAAAGCCTTAGTTCGTTGCCGTACGCTACCTTGATCAACATTAATTCCTCGCAGCTTTTGAATTTGGCTAATATTTTTGAAGCGCTTTAGAAATAAAGGTATAAATCGCATTACGATTATCGTTAGCAACGACAGGCGGGGCAAAATTTTACCAAACAAAAACATAAATTTATTGTTAGTCATCAGCTTGTTATACGAAGCAAACAGTAAAATTACGTTAGTTAAAGACAAAGCCATTAAAAATCCGTACAATAACGCTTCTTTAGTAATCGTCAACCCGTGAAAAGACGTCAGTAAGTGTGCACCGTTATGGTTGGTCAGCGGATTAATAATGATAATAAAAAGTGCCATTATTCCCGTTGCTTTAAGCGTTTTAAGTGCCGACATCATATCAGAAACTTGAATTAACAATCCCAAAACCGCGGTAAATTCAATCATTAAAATGATGGGGGAATTAAATAAAACGGTAATCATGATTAAAAGTAAATAGTACGCAAAGATAATGCTTGGGTTTAGGCGTTCAAACTCAAGTGTCGAATTCCGTTGATTAGTGTTCGACTTTAACGGTTGCTCTTTCATCTGTAACCACTTTCTTTAAAAGGTTACTTTAACGGTACCATTCCCAAAACTTTGAAAGTGATACTTTTTCCACAAAAAGTGGTAATAATTTGTCCTTTCCTATCAACGTGTACTATTTTGTCGTGGTGACAATATTTTACAATCACCGCTAAAAATATTGCCATTTTAGCAATAAATTGACATTATATTGCATTGTGAATAGTATTTTTTTGCTCCATAATTAACGAAAGAAATCGTTTTCACATATTTTTTCATTAGGAGGTTGATCATGTTAAGTGCATTAAATCAAACGCATGACGATCGTTATACGCCGGACTCTTACACTAAACTTGCCAATTCGTTAAATGCTTTTTACGAAATCACCCAAATCGACGTGCTTTTCTATAGCTTTACTGGCGTGTTAGTTTACCGTGGCGACATTATCACCGATAATAAAGTTGTTCAAAAAACACTCGATCCTGAACACTTTGGTAAGTCGATCATCTTCCCAATCATTCTCAATAACCAGGTTTGGGGATTCACCATGTGCAGCTCTGCAAAGTCTTCTAACCATCGGATCCAAGTATCTAAGGAATATCTTTCTAATTTATTTAACAGCCATTTTGCTAATCGGCAAGATTTGACTGCCCAAGTTTTAGAACCGCTGACCGATGAACAGTTGACCAAAATAAATTATTTAAGTACGCTACTGCAGCTAAAAAGCTCTGCTAACAACGTTTTACCAATTGCTACTGCCGAAGATCCACAAGTTCGAACTAGTACTGAAAAGTTTGAAGCCATTCGGAGTATTAAAGAAGCTACTAACTACATTTGTGAAAATTTAACTAGTCAATTAACCCTTAGTACAGTAGCCGAACACGTATTTTTGTCACCATCGTATTTAAGTCGCATTTTTAAGAAATACATGGATATTAATTTTATTAATTACATCAATCAGCAAAAAATTGCTCACGCCCAAAGGGAACTAATTTTAAGTCGGAAACCGATTAATTTAATTTCTAACATTGCGGGCTTCTCACAAACTAGCTATTTTACTAAGATTTTTAAAAAAATAACTGGAACAACTCCGTCTAAATATCGGAAAGAAAATGCAGCCATCAGCAAGATATACACGATTCACCACACTTTAGATTGGCCAGAGAATGCCTCCGTTTTTGACGTTTCTAAAGCGTTTTTTACGAAGCAAAACCTAGATTACTATTATGAGTCTGCCAACGGCTATTTATACGTTAATAGCATTGGTGACCTAACTGACGCAAATGAAAAAAGTGGTTGGATTTTTACCGTTGATGGACGACAACCAACTAATTCAGCTGACTTAATTTCCACAAAGGGTGTTTCCGTAGTCCAATGGATGTACGTAGACTTCCGGTAAACTTAGTATCTACGAAAAAACTGTTCAAATGAATTTCTAGCTTATGCTAGTTTTCATTTGGACAGTTTTTTGATTTCTTCGTTATCCCCAGTAAACCGTTTATTATGGTTTTAGATTTAATAAGTCAGAGAATTCAAACTCATCATTCTCTAAACCATCAACCGCAAATCCCGCCGTATTAAGAAATTCTTTTCTAAATTGAGCATAACCTGTCATCGGACTTTTAAAATTATCTGCATTAATTTGTTGGTATAGGGCTGCCGTTTTTGCCTGCGTCGAAGGCCGTAATTCATAATGGTCTGCGCGTAGTCGTCCTTTTGGATCGTAAATTGGATGTTTCCCATAGATCATTTCCCGGTAAACCCGATCTTTATGCATAATTGGTGTTTCATGCGTAGCCTCATCGGTCATCACTTTGTACAAAGCAATCATGTACTTTGGCATGATTGGAATGACCACGCTTGCCTTAGTAGTCACTACGGTTGATACGCAAACTAGCGCTCGTCCTTGGAGCGGCTTCAATTCCTGATTAATCCGCTCGGCGGATCTTTCAGCTTGCGTTTTTGCCACCCCTAAGGTTCCTTCATGATAAAATGGATACGTCATTTGTGGGCCAATGTAAGAATACAGCACCGTTTTAAAGTCATCTGCTAATACATGGGCTTCCTTTAACGCTTGGATCCACCATTCCCAGTCTTCACCGCCCATTACTTTAGCAGTTCCTTGGATTTCTTCTGGAGTCGCTGGTGCAATCGTTTCGGTGAATAACCGTTCGTGTTCTAAATCAATATTTTCGCCAGTCATGCTTTGGTCGATTGGTTTTAAAACCGACCGCCATACTTTCTCGGACCGGGGGTCGTTGCGCTTCGGCGCTGCTAAACTATATACAAGCAGATCAATTTTTCCGCCAAATTCATTTTTAATGTACTCAATCACCCGTTGTTTCATGATGTCACTGTACGCATCGCCGATAAAGTTTTGCGCAATCAACCCAGCTTGCTCAGCAAATTGTTTGAAAAAGATACTGTTATACCACCCCGCAGAACCTAATTGTTCAGGACTTTTTGGCTCCCGTTCATAAGCTACGTTAATGGTATCTGCACCACTGCCAAACGCCGTGGTAATTCGGGTAGCTAGGCCATAACTTGATGAACCGCCCAAAATTAACACCTTTTTAGGTCCCGCATATTTTCCCTTAGACTTTACGTAATTAATTTGATTTAAAACTGCTTGCCGGCAACCATAAGGATTAACCGATTTAATAACGTTTCCAACGATTTTTGGCTTCACTTTCATTTTGATTTCCTTCTTTAGTTTTTTCCGCTGCCTTAGCTACTTAAATTATAGAAAACTTTTTCTAAAATAAAACTATTAACCCTGAATTCACTTCATAAGAATGCTAAAAATGAGGTTAGAATTGCTATTTTCTAACCTCTTTAGCATGGCTTGTTTTGTAATTTATCTACCTATCAAAAACTTATTTAGTCGAGATAAATTTTTCGTAGGTTTTGCCTTTGTGCCTTAGTCAATTGGATTTCATTTTTTAAATACTGGGGAATACCACCATACTGATAATTAAGCATCCCTACCAGTTGGTCATAATATTCGTCCCTCACAGAAGCTAAATCTTCAACAGATTGTACAAAGTTTCTTCCTAGATGCATCTTTTTTGCTTCGTTACGCCGCCACTCAATGCGTGCTTTAGAAGCTGGGTTCGTTAACAAATAATCTTCTCGAATCACTTTATCATCGACCCCCAAAGCAGCTAATAACAGCATTGTACACATCCCTGTTCGGTCCTTTCCAGCCGAGCAGTGAAAAAGAATTCCACCGTTCCTACCGTACTTTTCCAATAATTCAAAGAAGTGATGATAGGCCTGTTGGGCGTGTGGATCCGTAATCAGTTTACGGTAAGATCGCATCATCTTCTGAAAGCCACCTTGGTTGCTACGTGCATAAAGCTGATAAATCCGTTTCAAAGATGCACCGCTTTCCGTTTGATCGTCTTGAAAGATTGGTAAGTTAATATATTTAATATGGGAGTTTAATCTATCCGGAAAACTTTGTACTTCTGACTTTGAACGTAAATCAATCACTAAATTGATCCCGTAATCTACCAGCTTTTGAAGATCTTGGTCTGTCAAATCCGATAAGTATCCTGACCGAACTAGCTTACACCACTTTACTCGGTGCGCGTTAGCTGCCGGATAACCTCCTAAGTCACGAAAGTTAAATCCACCGGATAAATTCAAAATTCTTTTACTGCACATTGAGTTCTCCTCGTGGATTATTATTTTTAAAGCACTTGATAAACTGACTGGGCAACCCCTATTTCACTAGCCGTTAGGGCCAAACCATTGGCCGTGGATTTTCCCGAGTTTATCTTAGTCAACCAATTAGGATCCTTAACTAAGGGTCGACCGATTCCAATTAGCGAGCTGAGTTCTTGGGCTTGTTTTAGCTTATTAGCGTCATTAATTTGCCCAGCTACCATTATTGGTAGATCTACCGCCGCATTGAAGAGTTTCACAATTGGCACTTGGGTATCAAAAGTCCGGGGAGTTACCATAAAATCACGTAAGGAGAGACTTAAGTAGTCGATCCCTAACTGCTCTAAAAGTTGCGCTAATTGTAAGGTTTCCCCTAATTTTAAGCCACCGTCTTCGTACTCTTCAGGTGAAAGTCGGTATCCCAAAACAAATGTTTGATTACCAAATTGGCTAACCGTTGCCTGCAATCGTTGGATTAATAACTTCACGAACCGGAATCGATTCGCTAAAGAACCGCCAAACTGGTCTTGGCGATGATTAGCATTGGATGAAAGAAATTGTTGCGGTAAAAAACCGTTTGCTCCATGAATTTCCACACCATCAAATCCCGCAGCCATTGCTCGCTTTAATGCGTTTGCGTATTGGTCAATAATTTTATAAATAGCATCACGAGTTAATTCTTGCGGAACTAGCTGGGACCAGGGATCTGCAATCGCGCTGGGAGCAAATGCTTTTTTTTCAAAGATTGCCTGGGGGCTAGCTAAACGTCCTGCATGCACTAGCTGAATAATCGCTTTAGCATGATTTCGCTGGATTACTTTTGCTAACTTGCTTAATCCCTCAACATCTTCATCTCGGCTAATACTAATTGATCCTAAAGCAGTGTTCCCCTCTGTGGAAATAAAAGCCGAGCCGACCACATCCATTCCTACCGATTGGGAACGTTGTCGATGGAATTCAAGGTCATTTAAACTAACCGTACCATCAAATAGCGCCATTCGCATATCTAACGGTGGCAAAACAAAACGATTTTTTAAATTCAGCTTATCCATCTTCGCACCAGCCTTACGTACGCGTAATCGTCGGAATATCGAAACCTAGAAGTTCGTGCAGCGTTTTAATCACTTTTCGCAAGGCCGACTCTACTTCCGAGACTTCCCCTACGACCACTACCGAGCCACTAAACCGGTCGATAAAGCCAAGCGTTACGTTACTTGACTTAGTCGCTACGTCACCGGCAATAATTGAAGCTTCACTAGGGGTGATTGTTAAAATTCCTAAAGCATTTTTAGGAGTTTGAATTCCAAGCTTTTCGTAAATATCTTCCGTTGGGTTAGCCACAATGTGTGCCAAAGTTACTTGCTTTCCCGGAACGTATTCTTGAATCATTCTCGCTTTATCTTCAATCATCGTTATCATCCTCGTTTAATTAAATTCAGCAACTCGCATAACATCCCGAGCAATGATGATTTCCTCGTCAGTTGGAATTACCGCAACTTTTATTTTACTATCTGCTGCTTCAATCGATAATTCACCATTTTGATTTTTATGGTCATCAATTTTGACACCAAGGTAACCTAATTTTTCACAAATTGCTTTACGCATGGTAATCGAGTGTTCACCAATTCCTGCAGTAAAGACTAACGTATCTAACCCGTTCAAATCTGCAGCATACGCGCCAATGTAATGTTGGATTTGGTGAACAAAAACCTTAATCGCCAATTGAGCACGCCGGTTACCTTCGTTAGCTGCCTTTTCGACATCGCGAACATCGCTAGAAACCCCAGATAAGCCTAACAATCCAGAGCACTTATTTAACATTTCGCGCACTTCTTCTGAGCCCAAATGGAGCTCTTCTTCAATGAAAGGTAAAATTTCTGGATCGACATCCCCAGAACGGCTGCCCATCACTAAACCAGCTAACGGTGTAAATCCCATCGAAGTGTTAATTGATTTACCATCCTTAATCGCACACAAACTGCTGCCATTTCCAAGATGGCAAGTAATCATCTTACTAGTCCGTTCTTCACCAAATAATTCCGTGGCTCGTTCAGACACGTATTCATGAGAAGGACCATGAAAACCGTAACGACGAATACCATACTTCTCATAGTATTCGTACGGTAAAGCATACATATATGCTTCTTCAGGCATCGTATGGTGGAAAGAGGTGTCAAACACCGCCACTTCTTGGGCTGCTGGTAATAATTTTTCAAAATTTTTAATTCCAATTAAGTTAACCGGATTATGCAATGGAGACAGGACACTTAATTCTGCAATTCGTTTTTTTACATCTTCATTAACCAAAACTGGACGATCGTAATACCGGCCACCGTGAGATACTCGATGCCCAACTCCTACGATTTCTGACTTATCTTCAATGACCCCGCTGGTTAAAAGCATGTTAATAACTGCTTTAATCGCTTCATCATGGCTCTTCATCGGCACTCTATTTTGGGTAGCCTTCCCATGAACAGTGTAATCAAACGTACTATTTGCAATCCCAATTCGATCAACCTGGCCGCTGGCCAATACTTCTTCTTCTGGCATTTGATAAAGTTTGAATTTTAATGATGAACTTCCTGAGTTAATTGACAATATCTTTTTGGACATCCTAATTACCTTCCTGAAAATCTTTATTTGATGATTTTTTTATAGATCTCTGCTAAATCTTCATCAGTTGGTACGACTGGATTCCCTGGGAAAGTACCGTCCAACTTAGCGCTAGCAACGATTTGGTCCGTTGCTTCCAACGCTGCTTTAGTATCTATTCCAAAAGCAGTCAACGTTGCTGGGCAATTCATCTTTCTTGCCATTTGCTTGATTTGGGATTGTAATTTACGCACGGCAACCCGATCACCCATTCCAGAGCTTGCTAATCCAGCCTTACGAGCAACCATTGCATATTTGTGTAATGCTAATTGACTGTGCGTTGCGTTATATTCCACTACGTATGGCAACAACATTGCGTTGGCTAAGCCATGTGGAATATGGAAATTTGCTCCTAACTGATGTGCAATCGAGTGGCAAATTCCCAACCCTGCGTTGTTAAAGGCCGCTCCTGCTGCACAAGATGCCTCATGAACAATTTTACGGGCCGCTTCATTGTCCCCGTGTTGGTAACATTCAACTAAATTATTGATAATTACCGAGGCACTCTTTTCTGCCAAGGCATCGGTAATGGTATTGGCATCCTGAGCCACCACCGCTTCTAAAGCATGGGTTAAAACATCCAGCCCCGAAAAAGCGGTTACACTATTAGGAGCAGTCATTACTAATTGCGGATCTAAAAGTGCAACGTCTGGGATTAGGTAATCCTCCATAATTGGGAATTTTTGATGATTTTCCGGATCTGAAATTACCGCTGTATTGGTTACTTCTGAACCAGTCCCGCTGGTAGTTGGAATGGCAATAAATTCTTTAATACATTTTCCCGAAAGTTTTTCACCAAAGAAGCGAATTGCCTTTCCTGTATCAATCGCTGAACCGCCTCCAATTCCAATCATTACCGTGGGTACATTTTTTAAATATTCGTTAACCCCTTGCATAATGTTCTTCAATGGCGGGTCCGGCTTAACATCTGAAAAAACAGTTACCTGATTACTCGAATTTATGTTTCCCTTAATTTCATCTAAGGTTGGCGTCCCCGGCAAAAAAGCGTCGCATACCATTAAAATATGTTCTTGGTTTAGCTTTCCCAATTGCTTTAAGCTATCGGTACCAGAATAAATTTGAGTTGGAATTGCAATTCTTTCCATAAATTATGCCTCCCACGAACGTAACGAAAATGCTTCTGGCGAATTTAACCGACGACGGCGAGTGAAGGTCTTAGCTGTTGCGGTTCCTTCTCCAGTTGGGGTTGCAATCGTTAATGCTGAAGCACCTGCATGAGCACCGTTAGCTCCTACCCCGGTTCCCACATACGTTGCACCGTTAACTACGAAAATGGAAGTGTTCATTCGGTGTGCCGCACGGTTAATATTTGGTAAGTTTTCAGAATGAATTGAAGCCGTGTGATGCAATCCTTGTTCAACTTCTACCGCAGTCGCTAAAACTTGATCAAACGTTGGGCAAGAAACTACTGGTACAATTGGCATCAACATTTCGGTAGTAACCAATGGATGATCCTTTTGGGCTTCCAAAATAATTAATTTTGGTGTGCCAGTGTATGCAATTCCTGCCTTATCTAAAATGTAGGTTGCATCTTTACCGACGAATTGGCGGTCAGGTGCACCATTTTTGCCAATGGTCATTTCTGCTAACTTATCGATATCACTAGCGTTAGTTACCAAAAATGCTCCTTCTTCTTGCATCTTTTTAATAAGTTCATCCTTCACGCTAGATTCAACTACTACTTCTTTTTCTGCGGTACAAAGGATGTTGTTATCAAAAGATGCGGAATCTACAATGTTGTGTGCAGCTAACGCAACGTTAGCAGTGGCATCAACAATTGCAGGAGGGTTACCTGCACCAGCACCCACGGCTTTTTTGCCACTGACTAATGCTTGGTGAACCACTGCTGGGCCGCCCGTGATGGACAGCATTGCAATGTCAGGATGTTGCATCATTTCTTGAACAGATTCAATTGACGGTTCTTCAATTGATACAACTAAATTCTTCATCCCGGTAGCTTCATAAACTAACTCGTTTAACTTTTCAATTGTCCAACGGGTAATTTTTTTAGCACCTGGATGGGCGCCGAAGTACAACGTATTTCCACCAGCTAACATCATAATGGCGTTAGCAATTACCGTTTCAGAAGGGTTAGTACTTGGACCAACTGCCCCAATTACTCCAAACGGAGCGTATTCGTACATCACTAAACCACCGTCGCCAGTTTCAGCTTCAGGTTGCAAAATTTCAGTTCCAGGAGTGTTATATAAAGCATTGTTTAGCTTAGCAATTTTAGCTTCAACCGTTCCCATTCCTGTTTCATCTTTAATGTCCTTAGCCATTTTTTCGATGTATGGACGGAATCCTTCACGAATTGCTGTTAAAACCTTTTCCCGAAAGGCTAATGTTTTATCAATGTAAACATCTTCAGCTGCCTTAGCTGCCGCGATTGCTTCATCCACGGTCTTAAAAATTCCGTTTTGGCCCGCATCACTAGTTGACGCAGTTTGGCTAGTGCCACTTTTCTTTAGTTCTTCACTTAAAATGCGTCGAATATCTTCTTCAAGATTTTGAATTTCCATTTCACTTACTCTCCTTCATAAATTCTTCCACAGCAGCCTCACAAATTGCTTGGTCTTCTTCAACCAATCCGCCGCTAATCCCAATCGCTCCGACAATTTTTCCGCCGATTTCTAACGGAATTCCGCCCGGGAAGGACACTAATTTTCCATTCAACATGGTTTCCATTTGGTAAAGCGGTGCACCAGGTTGAATATCTTTACTAATATCTTTAGTAGGTTCTTTCATTGCGATTGCTGACCAAGCCTTCTTAGGAGCTAGTTCTGAACTAACTAGATTAGCATTCGGCATGTGGTAAAGCATTTGAACAACCGTTGCTGCGTCCATGATGCACATGGTAACTCCCACATTTAATTCGTTAGCTTTAGCTACGGCCGCGTCAAACACCCTTTGCATTTTTTGGCGATCAAATAGGTTTCCTAATTGATCCCCCTGTTTGGTAATTATTTCTTTAACAATGTTATTAATTTGCTCTTCATTCATTCCATTCGTCCTCAACAAATCATTTAAGAAGTTGGAAAATTTTCCGTTCTTTTTAAAATTGACAACCACCAGCCATCACGAAATTTAGTTAATCCCTAGGCCGTTTCCCTTAATTTTCAGTAAAATACGCACGGTATCTTTTAATTACTTCCTCCGTCACCTTGGCTAGATAATCTTCGTAATCTTCGGATCGGGCTAAAATATAAAAGAAATCAGATAATCGATTAACGTATTTTTCAAGTACTGGTCGTACGGTGGTTTCACTAGCAAATTGAACAAAGCGACGCTCTGCTCTCCGACAAACTGTCCGACACACGTGTAACTGAGCACCGGCCAAGCTTGAACCAGGCAATATAAAAGACTTTACGGGTGGCAATTTGACTGTGTATTCATCAATAACCTTTTCCAAATCGAGTACGTCTTGTTCTTCAATGGTCACGCTATTTTTTAAAAATTTTTGGGTATCTAAAGTAGCAATTTCTCCTTGTAAAAAGAACATCTTGTACTCAACTTTTTTCAAGATTTCTTGATTTTTTTTGCTTAAACAAAGTTTATCCGCCACGCTAATGTTGGCGTTCAGTTCGTCAAACGTTCCGTAAGTTTCCACTCGTAAAGAGTCCTTATGCACTCGTTTGCCGTCGTAAAGGCTCGTTGATCCCTTATCTCCACCTTTGGTATAGATTGGCATCTTGCTACATCTCCTTACTTGTCGAAACTGTCAATAATACCGACAATTGCGCAATCGCTCACGTCACGAAAATTTTTATCCGCATGGTTAGCAATCCGAGCACCCGCTCCCCGCACAAGCAGTACGTATTCTCCGATACCAGCACCGACTGAATCTACGGCAACTTCTTCCGGGCGAACGGGTTGGCCTTGCGAATCAATCGCTCTTACAATCATTAATTTACGACCAACTAATGACTTATCTTTTTGGGTAGACACCACGCTGCCTACAACTTTTGCCATATACAATTTTCATCAGTCCTTACTTGTATTTTTAAATCCTTTTGGCTGCTTATTTCTTCGGCACCCGCGGTAATATTTTGAACATTCGTTACCACTACCACCGCTTTATCCGGAATGCCTGCTAACATTTCTCGTGTGATTATAGTTGGATAAAATGCATAAACTGGATGTTCACCGTTAACGACAAACATAATTGGCCAGTCCCTAATCATTACTAACGGGATAAAATTAAGTGCGTGATAGCTCACGTTTAACTGAAAATTCACGTCGTAATCGAGCCCTTGTAAAATCCAGGTTACCCAACGATTACTTTGGTCGAGGTGAAACAGATCCGCAATCAGCTCAATTGAAACTTGCTTTAAAACCAGATTGGCGTTATCAACAAATATTCCCGTTGAGGGAACGTCATTACTTTTGGAATAGGTAATTTCGGCGGATTGCGCATTTCTCTGTTTTAATTTTTCAATTACTTGAGCAACAATCGGATCCATTCAATTCACCCTCCAATTTCGTTTATTTTTTGATGATTCTACCGAACGTATTCGCATTTACGTTAGCAGCGTTAGCTTCATCAGTATCGATGTGCATTTCTAATAAAAAGTCTTTCCGCGGTCTGCAAATCACGTCATCAAAGATGGTTCTGCGTTCGTCGGAATTGATTTCTACACTGACCGTATCACCTAACTTAACACCAAAACGAGCAGCATCTTCCAGGCTCATATGAATATGCCGTTTAGCAACGATGACACCTTGGACTTCTACTTCTCCATCTTTAGTAACTAACTTAACGGAAGGAGCCCCTTCTAAATGACCAGATAATCTAATAGGAGCGTCGATTCCCAATTCAAAAGTTTCTGAACGGGCAATTTCTACTTGAGAATGTGCCCGGTTAGGACCTAAGATCCGCACGTGTTTAATAGTTCCTTGAGGACCAACAATGTCTGCAAATTGATTTGAAGCAAATTCTTCATGTTGGTATAACGGCTTGTACACTGTCATTTCTTGGCCAGGAAATAGAGTTGCAAAGTCTTCATCAGTCAAATGAATGTGATGATTTGAAACTCCAATACGAATCCGGTTTGGGTCAGTTTCTTCCTTTATAATCTTGCGAATTAACTGTCGTAACTGTTCTTCATCCATAATTCTCGTCCACCCTTATTAAAGCTATTTTTATTTTGTTGAAGGTAAAATGCGTTCAACTTCAGCATGCGGGCGAGGAATTACGTATGAACTAACTACTTCACCAATGTTTTCAGCCGCAGCAACTCCTGCATCAACTGATGCTTTAACAGCGCCAACGTCTCCACGGACCATGATTGTAACTAAACCGCTACCAATTTTTTCTTGACCGATCATTTGTACGTTAGCTGCCTTAACCATGGCATCTGCAGCTTCGATAGATGCAACTAAACCTTTTGTTTCGATTAATCCTAATGCGTTATTCATAATATGTTCCTCCTGAAATTTCAAAAATTATTTTTTAGATTGTTTTTTACGTTTCTTAGTACTTGAATTAGTTTCTTTTTTACTATTTGATTCTTTTTTAGTCTTTGAGGTTGCCTTAGATTTCTCGGACTTGGCTGGTTTTTGAGGTTCCAGTTTTTCCGTTGGCCGTGTCGGTTCAACGTTCAGCGGCTCTGAATTAGCTTCGTTAGCCTTCCGTACCGTTGGTTCAAGTAATAAATCAGTTCGGTTAAGCTTTTCAATTCCTTCCGCAGGGTTAGCTAATACCGTCGAGCTAACGTAGTTTTCGCCCATCATTTCTTTTGCCATAGCGATTGCCACGCTCACTGCCGCTACGTCACCAACAATCGCAACTGTGACCCAACCACTACCTCGCGTATTGGAAATATTTTTTAATTCCACGTCGGCGGTTTTTAACATTTTATCGGCCGATACGATTGCGTTGGTAAGGCCTTTAACTTCTAAATAACCTAATGTTTTCAATCAGTTCACCACCTTATTTAATCTTTTAAACGGTACGCCCTTTACTAAGCGCGCCGCGTTGGCTCCTAAAATCCGTAAATTTACGGAATTGTCTTTTTCCACCTTAAATAGTGGCTCTGATTTAGGTAAATTTTTATAGTGTACAATTACTGATTTATCGTCAAAGGCAATTCCCACTGATAATCGCGAAAATAACGCCCCTTGGTACGCACGTTCAACCGGGTTGTCGAACGCCATGGTCTTAAAAGAAAATGGAATCTCCTCTTCTTCAATTCCGTATAAAAGCTGCGTTAATTCAGTGGTATCTTCGTTATCCTCACGCATGGCAATTACAATCGAAGGTTTTTCCATACTCATTTACATCACCGACCTTAACTGGTTTGCGTACGATAAAATCAAGCCGGTTGCCACCGCGTTTCGGGGACCCTCGATCGACCGGATATTCCCGCGTCCAGCTACCAAATTGTAGTGAGACAAAGCGTCGGTAACTAATTGTGGGATTTCAAAATCAAGTGCTGATCCACCCACAATCACTACAAATGGAATATCCCGAATGTTGCCAGTTGGACTAACATGTCGCAACGCGCGTTGTGCATTAGTTACGAAAACCTTTCTTTTAGCGCTTTGTCGAACATGCTTAATTTTTTCAATGCTGAGGTTTCCTGGCACCGGTATATATCCGTTAGGCTTAATAACCACCACTCGAGCAAAAATATCTGCTGGAAGGGGCTCGTCAAAAAACTGCACCGTGCCATCTTCATGCCGAATTTGGAATAAGTTTTCTACTTTTGCAAGGGGGTATTTTTTAATATCCTCTGCTAAATAGGTGTCATTAATGCCTAATTCCGAGTTGATCATCATCGTGGTCATGTCACCAGCACCAGCTAAATGAATTGAAGTAATCTGGTTATTTTGATCAATAATTGACGCATCGGTAGAACCCGCTCCTAAATCAAGGATAGCAATTGGTTTGGTTGTTCCTGGAGTAGTTAATGCCCCTAAAATGGCTGCTTCCGCTTCGGCACCACCAATTTCGACTGGAACGTGCAAATCATTTTGAATCAAATCCGCAATTCTTTGCATTTGTAGTCGATCAGATTTAACCATCGCGGCAATTCCAACAGCTTGTTCCGTTGAAAATTCACCAGCTAAGCCACCTTGAACCTTAATTGGTACTGATGTATCAACAGCTAGCAAATCTTGAATGGCAATTTCTTTATTCTGCTTTCCGGTCAAATCGGCCATTGTCTGCCGAACTTTTTCTAACATTCCGCCAACGTTGGTTCCAGCTTCACCCGTGATGTTCGTAATTCGATCAAAGCTAGTAATTTTATCCATGATGGCATCTGCTCCGGCAGAAACGCCTACGGATTCGCTACCATGATCACCCTGAATGTTAATTCGACCTGCTGGAATTACCCGCGCCTTAACATCACCTGCCGGAGTCTTAATAACTACGGCGGAACGATTGCCAATCAGCGCTCGTGAAACGGGAACGATGTTTTTAGTTTCATCTGAATTTAAACCAAACAACGTCGCAATCCCGTACGGATTAGATAGTTGAGAAATCACCTTACCCTTATCCGCAACTTCAACAGCCGCTAACATTCCTAAAGGTACCTTTTCAATTAAAGCCACTTCATCCACAATTGGAATTTTATGGTCGAGCCGATTATCAATTAAAACGCCGTCATCATTCTGCAAAATTGCGGCCGTAATTTGGTAACCAGCCTTACTATATAAATTGATTAACCGAGCTGCATCAGCAAAATCAACTTCTTTAGGAACTACCACAATATACTTTTTTTGCCGATCCTTTTCTTGCAAAAGTTGCAAAAGATTGACCGTATATCCAGAACCAATCCCCACCCCTCCAGGAGTGTTGGGATTATGCCCAATCATGGTTGATTCGGTGATAATGGTTTCCGAAATAGTTTCCATCGCTACGTCACCAATTACGGGAGTAGCTTCGTTAATCCTGATTAAATCAATATCATCAAGTGTTAATTGCGTCTTAGCTAAAACCTGCGCAACCGATTTTTTAATTCCAATTAAATTTTGCTTAGTCCCCTTAATTCCAGTTGTCGCTGAAATTCCAGAGTTAATAAATTTAACGTCTCCACGGTTAGATACTTCAGCAAGTGCAACTTCGGTTGAAGAATTCCCTATATCAACTCCAATTACACGTTTCATAAAAATGCTCCTTAATTGTCACCTTTTAATTTTTTACGGGTTTCATAAAATTCAGCTGCTTCTTCAAACCAGTCTGCACAAATTTTAGCGTTGTACTGATCGCGTAACTCTTTAGCAATATCAAGCAGCTCTTGTTTAGTGGAGCGATACGGCCGTAAAGCGTTGTACATTTCCAATAATCGTTCATCGGGAATTGCGGTTAGCTCAGCAGCTCTTTGAAAATTTTTCTGAATCGCATCGCGTCCAGAATCTACAGCGACTTGTCCCTGCAAACGCAACGTTTCTGCCGTAATTCGTAAGTCTTTAGGCTTAACTGCGCCTTTTAAAACGTTATCAATATTGAGATCGTCTAAATTACTTCCCGAAGGTGAATGAACTAGTTCCGGATGTTTTGAATAAAGCGGGTAGTCCTTCGTCGTTAGTGGAGTCTCATGAGTCGCCATTTGCGAAGGAGTTGACGTCCTCGTTTTAGATGTATTCTTAGGAGCTTGATCGCCCATCTGACTCATAATCTTGGCCACTAAATCATCGATTTCACTCATTACTTTCCCTCCTAATCAAAATTTACTTCAATTTCTTCAGCCGGACGTCCAGGTTCAACTTGCTTCGTTTCTTTAATGTGCATCAAGGCTGAAATCGCTTGGTAAGCTACCCGAGCCATTTGATCATTTACGGTTGGGACTGGATTAGGCGACATCCCCTTTGCATATTCGGCTGCATTTTTACCAATCGCCCGATAAGTATCCAAATCCAGCACTGGAGCTTGGGGGAATAACTCTAAATTAGAGAGCGGTTCTTGGTCCTTTTGATGGATAATTGCCGTCCCCTTCGACTGAATCGCTACCGCAATTCCAGAACCTGACAATTTATCGGCTTCGGCACCACAGAACGAAACATCTGAAGTTCGGTAAATTTTTACCACCCGAGCTTTTAAACCTTCTTCTTCAATACCCGCAATTACTTGGCGTAAAATATCCTTATGCGGTAATCCCGTCATGTTTTTCTCCAAAACTTCCGCAAAGGCAGGAGCTACCCCGATGACTACTTCATCTTTAGAAAAACCGGGCTTTGCTTTACCTACGTGTTTAAACCAATCCAACTTTTTTTCGGTAACTGGTCGTGAAATTGTGGAACGGTCCTCACTTTCAGTCTTTGGTTGCGTATTGGGAGTGGAAGAAGTTGACTCATCTTTAAAAGAAATTGGCGTATCCATATTTTGGTTTTCAGCCAAAACTTCTCTTATGATCTTTCTTAGTATGCTTTCATCAATTGTTTGAGACATTTACGCTTCCTCCTTTGATTAAAACTTCATATTTCCTGGATCAATGGCAAACGGAACGTTCTTAATGCGTTCCCATTCTTCCTTATCTTCGTCTAACCGGTATCCAGTACCAGGACCTTGATAATCATTTGCGTCGTTGACCGCTGAAATAATGTTCCAGTCTTTATCAAAGATTGAAGACGTTTGTAAGAAGTCACCACAAACTTTTTGCTTTTGAAGATTTAATACCGCTTCAGCAACATCCTTAAATCCGCGGGTATAAAGCGCTTTAATAATGTCCACTGCGGTTATTCCTCTGTCTAACAGTTCTTGAGCTGCCTTCATATCTTCAACCATGTTACGTTCTGGCATATCTTTAGAGGTGTTTGCGTAAGTTGCTGCTTCAACTTCTTCATCAGTAACCTTCGGTAATCCTAATTCATCAAATACCGCTTGTAATGCCCGAGCCGCCTTATTCCGACCCTTAATGACCTCTTCTTCTGATACCGGATGAATCCCGCCATTAATCATCAAATCACGTTCCATGATGTAATAGTCGTCATAATCCATGGCATCGGTATTCGAACCCGCAAAGGTGTTGTCGTAATTAGGTGTTGAAGAATATCCGGAAGAAACGTAATCTGTTCCCGCAATAAACTGACCTAATAACCGTTCTGTACGCCGCATATCTGAATGAGAGAATGCTTGGTCATTTCCGGAAGCGCATTCCAAATCAAGCATCATGCATAACAAGTTTTCACCCATTACTGAACGAATTCCTGAAGGTACCGCACCAGGAATTCCAATACAGCTAACGCCACCATTTTGTAGTCCTTGTACCCCAGAAGCTTTGGTGATGAAAATGCACCGAGCCTCTAGGTAAAGCATTGATTTGCCTTCGGTATAACCCATCATGGCTTCGGATCCCGAACCAGATGTGAAACGCATCTTCAAACCGCGGGATGCGTAACAAGATGCCAAAAATCCTTTTGACCAAGGAGTATCGTCACCATCAGTGAAGACTCGGTCAGTACCATATACTGAAATAGTTTCTGCATAACCAGTGAATCCTCGCATCCCTAAGTTAAGTTCGGTTGCTTCTTCAACTGAACATTGCGTTAAAACTCCCGGACGTCCAGTTTGTGCACCAACCATCAGTGAGATAGCGTTAAGTGGTGCATAGCGTGCTACCGCCGTGGTTGTCTCTTGTTCCGGGAAGCCACGTAAAGCTGCATCTGCCGCATCTGCCGCGATTAATACCGGGTTATCCCGAATATTAGTAACGTGACTTTGGGTGGCAGGAGTCCGCCGCGGACGCATTTTCTGGGTTGCCATAATCATTTCGCCAAAGTTTAATTTACTAATAACTTCTTCAGCCTTTGCCGGTGTCATTGCGGTAGTAATCGCAATGATATCTTTGCGGGATACGTTAGGGTCAACCAACATATGGGCAATTTGAGTAGAATCCATTGCCATTACTTTTTCGGCATTTTCTAATTTAATCCCATACTTTGCAATGTATAGGTCGATCAAATCAAAATCTGCCCGCTTTTTTTCGTCTAATTCCGTAACCACGCCGTTTTCGATCTTAATACTTGGCTTTGGATCGTTAGGACCCATCATCGCCACTAGTCCTTCATCGGGCCATTCTTTAATAAAACCGTCCTCATGGATCGGACGTTTTTCAAGTTCTTCGAATCGTTTTTGCCGTTTCAAAATACTACTCCTTTCCATTTGCTACTTAATATAGGATGGAAAATCATTCTTTGGTTCAGTGCCGGCTAGTTGTCCAAGAAGCTTTAATCCGACTGCCCGTCCAGCCATCACAGCCTGACGTACCGCACCCGAATCACCGCTAATATGGACGATTCCTTCGTTAGAAAAACTAGTCCCGTGACTAGGAGAAGCAAAACTTAGGACATCAACCCCCGCAGTTTTAATTGCGGTATCAGCCATTACCACACCGATTCCAGACGGAGCACCACAAATTAAACCATAGGCTTTACCTAGGGGAGCTCCGAAGGCGGTATGTACCGCACCGGAAGCACTCGCTGTAAACTGTAGTTCTAGATGTCCAGCTGGGGTGTTGTATACATCACCAAATGTCCGTGACAAATTATCCAACGCAACGTTAATTGCTTGGCGAACGTCTGAAGGGTCGCTACCACCAATTAAAATCAAAACGCCGTGTCCTGCACCGCCCTTTGTATCGCGTGGCAATTCAATGTCCAAAACCTCTGTATTGGTCGCCTTTACCGCTTCGTCCATCGCCATAATCTGCGGACCAGCTCCCGTTCGAGAACTTAAAATCCCGATAACTGAATATTCTCTAGTACTCACGTGTAGTTCGTCTAATAACATCGCGTCTACACTAGGGATACACATTCCGATCGTGTCGCCTATCTCACTAGAACCAACGTATTCGGGAACCGTACTAGTTGAATTAAAAAAATTATTCATATTCATCCCTCCAGATGAAAACTGCTTAAAAATGAATTGTTTATTTCAACAACCAATTACTCTTTCTTAGGCAAAATGTTTTCAACATCTGCATGTGGACGAGGGATGACGTAGCTTGATAGGACTTCGCCAATTTCTTCAGCTGCCGTTACTCCAGCATCTACCGAAGCCTTAACCGCGCCAACATCTCCGCGAACCATTACCGTTACCAAACCGTGACCAATTTTTTCTTGGCCAATCAAATCAACATTAGCTGCCTTAACCATTGCATCCGCTGCTTCAATTGATGCAACTAAACCTTTTGTTTCGATTAATCCTAATGCTTCATGTTCCATGAGATAATTCCTCCGATTTTTTATTTTCCAATCGCTACGGCACGACCGGATCCAAGTTCAGTATAATTGAAACCGTTTGCATTTTTTAAAGGCATTAATTTAGGAATCTGGTTGATTAAGACTGTTCAAAGTAAAATATTTTCCATAATGACAAAATTAAACCATTGCATTTTAGACTTTTAGAATAAAAGTGATTATTAAATTCGAAGATCACAATAATTTATTAATTTTTTGAACAAATAACTGCGTTGTTGCCAATAATTCATAAAAAAGAGGAATTAGAATAGTTTAACTATCCCAATTCCTCTTAAAATAAAATTAATCTGGTTTGTTGGCTTCCATTTCTTGTTCGCGTGTTTTGCGCAAAAAGTCAACCAAATCGTTAACGTTTTGGTTAGCCACCGCAGACAACGTAAACACTCGTTTTGCTCCAGCACTTTTAAGCCGCTGCTTCACTAAGTTGATCTGCGCGTCGTCTTCTGCCAAATCAATTTTAGTAACCACGCCTACTAATGGTCGGGCAAACATGGTCCCAAACGCTTCTGGGAAAACAATCCGGCTGTCTACCGCACTTTGCATAAGAACGATTACCCCCGCGTCCATCGCGGTGGTTGCCAAGTTAGTATACATGCGGCGGTGTTCAATGTACTCACCAGGAGTATCAATAATGTTGTTATAAAACTCAATTGACTGCGTTTTATTGTAATGCATTTCTAAATGATTGATCCGTTGTAACAGGGTAGTTTTCCCACAACCAATCGGCCCAATAAACATTGGACGTCTCACTTTATTTGTATCCATCAACAAATCTCCAATACAGATGGTCTCCGGCCTTTAACGTTTTTAAATTGGCTGCTTTAGCAATATCTTTGCCATTGTTAACGTAATATTTCCAGCCCGTCCCCGAGTGGACGTCATTTTCAGTGTATTTACCGATCCGATTGACGTATACGGTTGCCCCGTTCTGATAGCCTACTTGTTTGCCAGCAACTTTCTTAAGGGCGCTAAACGCCGTCATCCCTTTTTGATACTTAATTTGTTTATCAAAGAGGATTTGCTGGTTCTTTTTAGGTCGTTTTAAATCCGTTTCAACCGTGACTTGCACCTTATCTGGGTCAACTTTAGCATTGCTAAAGCCTAAATCATCATTATTGGAATTTTTAGAATGTAAAATTCCACCAAAGCCAATTGCCACACCGATAATTAGGAATACCGCCACTAAAAGCGGAAACCATTTCCGTTTCATTAGCCTTCCTCAATCCTTACTTAAATTGATAAACCCCATTGTTAGCATATTTTCCGTTGTGGTATGCACTAAGCGCAACGAGGACTTGTCCCACGCCCATGGTTTGGTCGTATGCATCCTTAATAGAACCGTCTTCTTTAACAAATGACAAGGTGTTCTTCAACGTGGAGTTTTCTTGTTTGTCATTCAACTTAACTTGGTTAATTTTCTTGAAAGCCTTCTTATTCATTGATAATGCAGTAATAACTTCAGCATTAGAGTTAGCGTTGGACTTACCATCCATACCAAAGCCACCGTCTTTATTAACGTTAACTTTCAAATAATGACGACCCTTAGTAATTGCTTTTTTAACCGTCTTGTTTTTGCTCTTACTCATTTCTAGGGCATTTAAAGTCATGGCAGTAGTGTCTGCGTCTACACTAGCAGCATCATCGTTATATGCCCAACCACCATCATTTTTATAGTTCTTACTCTTATGGTTGGTAACCTTAATTTGCTTTTTAGCCAGCTTGTTGCTTAATTTCTTTACCGTAAATTTAGCTTTCTTAGGAGCCTTAAATTTCTTATTTGACTTCAGTGCTACTAAAACTTGAGCTTGTTCATTAGTAGTTGTCTTTTTATTCAATACTTTCTTATTTTGGTAGAGCATCTTTACTAAGTTTAGCTTTTCACCATTAGTTTTATATGCTTTGGGATTGAAGCCCACAGCTTGAAGTCCAATAATGGCATTTGCTAATTGCTTAGGCGTACTCTTTTTTGAAACAATCAAGTTTTTCTTAACCAATTGTTTGTCATGATCAGTAAACTTATATCCTTGACGTTTCAATCCAACTAACAAATCTTGGTAACCATCACTAGCTCCTACTCCTGGGTAAGCCTTCTTATCAAACAATTTGGCCTTGCTAGTTTTACCAGAATCCATATCTTTAGCAAGATCTTGATTCTTCTTTAAAAGGTTATTTTTGGCGTATGTAAAGACTTTTTCGGTCTGATCCTTTTGCTCCGTCTTGCTTGCCGTGGTAAAACTTGCCGCACTAGCAGATACCGTACCGCCTAATAACAATGCAACTGCAGCAACCGCTGCGCTATACTTTATACTTTTTAACATTCTATCCCCTCCGAATAATTAAAGAAATCGTTTCCACTTTTTCAATATACCATTTCATTAAAATTTAAAAATGCTTGGCATGGGAACCCGCAAAAAATTGTTATGCCTTATCAAAATAGTTCTTAAAATTATTACAATCTTGCGCAAAATAGTGCATTTTTTACCGCTTAAAATTTCCACCACAAAAAAATCCCCCAAGCAACCTGCGTGCTTGGGGGATGAATTTGTTATATTAATAAACATTTTACTTCCGGCTAATTAACGTTCCGTCTAATCTAATACTACTCGAATTTTTTATTTTACCTTCAATTAATTTAGCAAGCAGTTTTAGTGCCTCAATACCCATTTCATAACTAGGTTGCTTTATTGAAGAAACTGGGAACTTTAATAAATCATACCAGTCGCAATCGTCAACCACTCCGAAAACTATTTTTTGGTAATCATATTCCTGACATTTTCTTAATGCAGGAATAAGAATACTATTATCTGCTAAAAACAATGCATCACAATGCTGATTAACTACTAGTTGTCTCGTCATTTGCTCAACATTTTTCTTGTTATTCCAAGAATAAACTACGGTTCCTGGGTCAAACTTTATGCCAGCCATTTTTAATGCTTGTCTATAACCACGTTCCCTTAAACTAGCAGAATAAGATACCACAGTATTTAATAGGCCAATTCTTCTAGCGCCCTTATTAATTAAATCTGTTACCAAAGTTTCAGCACCATTAACATTGTCTAGACATACTGAGTTGAATTTAACTGTTGCATCTGACGGATCTCGATCAATAAATACGGTAGGTGTGCCTTGTAATAATTTCGTATAATCAAATGGAGTCATACAGGGTGCAATTATCAAACCGTCTACTTGACTTTCTAGGTAGTTATCAATTGCTTCGCGTTCACGCTGAAAGTCTTCGTCCACTCCTACAAACAACATTTTAAAGTTACGCTCATTTGCCGCTGCTTCAATCCCCCGACATAACATCTGCTGAAAAGACATCACTTAAGCTAGAAACAATTACACCAATTGTTTTTGACTTTCCTAGCTTAATACTTCGCGCATTCTGATTTGGATGGTACCCCAGTTCTTTGGCTAATTTTTTGATTTTTTCCTTCTTGCCCACTGAGATTCCATCTTTGTCATTTAACGCTCTGGAAATTGTTGCTACGGACCACCCTGTGATTCTAGCCAATTCTTTGATCGTTACTTTAGACATATAAAGCACCTACCACCTTAGACTCGCTTACTTTTTTAGTCTAAATAAACGAGCCATATTATCATGGTCAAAACTAAGACTTAATACCCCATTAACTAAATTATACTTCATATCATGATTATGTGGATAAATCATTTCTACAGAGGAATAGTTTCCATATGGCGTCAAATCTAAATGAACAGCTGGTTTTCCCGTAGAATGCTCTACTGCCAATAAAATCTCATCATCCACTTGTAAGCCATAACTAATATTTGAGTCATCTATTCTGCCTAACCCACTCGGCCAAATAGGTAAAGCGTGGTTAATTTTACTCCGATATCCTTTATACACAGCAATTGCTTCTGAAACCAAATCTAATCGCTTATTCGTTAATAAATTTAAGTAACCACTCTGATGAATTCTACCTAACATAGAGTTAATCATGTTATAGATAACTTCCTCTTCATCACCACGTTTTAATGGATAACTCCACACAGCACACTGTTCAGGAGTCATCACACTTGCCCCAACCGAAGCAATCGCCCCATTACGTACGTAGTCAGTTTGATCAGTTAGAGATTGGATACTATGTCTGCTTAGCATAGCGTGATCATGTCTTAATCCACCACTTCCACAGTTTTCAATAATTAATTCTGGGTACTTTTCAAAAATTGAATCTATCCATTTTAAATAGGCACGGTTATGCTCTAGTAAACCCTCGCCCATACTATCTGAATCTAGATCCGTTCCAATACCTGTTGGGGTGTTATAATCCATCTTAATATAGCCTAAGTGGTATTCATTAACTAACCGATCCACTACGCTAGTTGCATATTCACGTACCGCAGGATTTCTAAAGTCTAAATGATACCTACCGATATCCTTAACTCTTTTGCCATGTCGCATAAAGAACCAATTATCGGGTAACTCTTTAGCCAATTTAGCATTAATTCCCATCACCTCAATTTCTAACCATAAGCCTGGAACCATTCCTTTTTCACGAATATAATCCATTAATTCTGTAATCCCATTTGGAAAACGAACTAAAGACTGCTTCCATTCTCCGACCGTATCCCACCAGTCGCCACTATCATACCAACCGCAGTCAATTACGTAATACTCAGCACCAATTTTATAGGCAGCATCAATTAAAGGGATTTCATTTTCAGTCGTCGGGTTTCCCATTAAACCATTCATGTAGTCATTAAAAATTACTGGTAACTTTTGATTGTCATCGTTCGCCCTACGAGTTACTCGTCGATATTTAGTCATTTCAGCAATTCCGTTTTCAAAATTTCCGTTTGTTTGAGTATATGCGACAATGACTGAAGTAAAACTTTCTCCTGCTGAGAGATTTTTCCACCAATTATTGTCATATTCTTCTGGTCCAGATAACTGAATATTTAATAGTCCACCATTATCTGTATCTTCAATTTCAAAATGCCATGCACCATTATTTTCAATCTGCCAAATTGCAGTCTGATTTGTTTTTTTGTTGTGCAAAATGCCTTGGGGAGAATATTCTGAACATGACCAAGAAGAATTATTAGTTACCGAAATCCTTTTAGAAGAAGCTTCTTCCTTCATTCCATCAGCCATATAAACTAGACCATATTCAGAAAGATATTTTTTTGTCCATTGTGCTTCTGCTGTCCATCCATTATGAGCCAAGTATAAAAGTATATTTTTAGTATAATCTCCTGGGTAAAAATCCTGTTGCAATATCCCGCTTAAAGATAATGATGAGATTTCTTCAATCCCAATTGGGTCTTCTCCACAATTAATAACTTTTTTCCACACCCTAATAACTGTACTTTCATCATATAATTGGAAATAGGTCTTAACCTGTAACCTCAATTTCTGATGTTGTTGGACAATAGTTAATAATTTTCCTTCGTCATTTTCTTCAATCGTATGGCTTAAATATATTAAATTTTCACCACCTGCTGTACCGCTTTGCTTTGCACCTTTTCCCATTACGTGCAAGTGATCTTCTTCACCGGTGATATTAATTTCAGTTAACTTAAAACTTGCTAACTCATTGTTTGAAACTATTTTGAGCCATTCTTCGTCTAATGACCTTTTTTCACCCAAATATGCTAAGTATACTTTTTCACTTTTTATTAATATATTTACTTGTCCTAACTTAGATTGAACTTCAATTTGTTTCATTATTTTCCCCACTAAATTATTTATTAATTGTCTGACTAATCATTTTTTCCATCGATTCAAATTTCTTATAGAATAGAATTGGTATTAACGCTAAAGTAAATGCAATAATCGTCACTAAGTTGAAACTAAGTGAAATTCCCAATAGTGAATTTGCTGTCTGAGCGTGGTTAGCTACATAACCAAATTTATCCATAATTGTTGAAGGAACAAATCCTGCTACGCCTGATCCAACTTTCAAACAAAATGATGTTCCTAACGCTGTTAACAATCCTGCAGAAGTTATTCCAGTTTTCCACGTTCCGTATTCTACAGCGGTTCCCACCGCGACAAATACTAGCGACAATGCCGTGCCTGATCCAATGTTTCCAATAATCCATCCAATCATCAATATTGCAATTGATTTACCACCTATCCACATGATAACTTGGCCAATTATTGCCATTAGCAATGAAACAATCCATATTTGTTGCCTGGTGAACTTTTTACTTAAAAATGGGACAGATATCATTCCTAATAGTTGAACTATTCCTACCGCATTAAATACACTTACTAATAATTTATCCCCAATATAATAAGTAAAGTAGTAAACCAAGGTTGTTGAACGCTCAGTATTTGCAATCCACCAGAAAAAGTTACTGATAAATACGATAACCCATGGCCAATTTCCCTTTAGAGCCTTAATACTATCTTTAAAATGAATTTTTTCAGTCTTTACTTCCACTCTTTCACGTAAATGATAAAAAGAAAAAATGGTCATTATACAACCTGTTATCGCAAAAATAATCATTAGATAGCGAAAGCCAATTTTGTCATTTCCATGTCCAAAAAATGCTACTAGTGGGAGCGTAAAGGCATTCACAAATAAAACTGCCGTTTGTGAGCCGGTCATTCTCCAAGAATTTAATACAACTCGCTCATCAATGTCACGAGTTAGCAGGGGTAAAATAGCAGTAAGTGGCGTATTCAATCCTGTATATAAAATTCCGGTGATTACGTATGTAATACCACAATAAATAATTCGCGCATTTACTGATAAATTGGGGCTCCAAAACATTAGAATTGCTGATAAAGTAAATGGAAGAATTAACCACAAAAGATATGGACGAGCTCGCCCATATTTAGAATGAGTTAAATCGATTAACGTTCCCCATACAGGTGCATCGATTCCATCAAACAATCTCGCTACTAATAATATTAACCCCGCTGCCGCTACTGGTAGCTGGACCACATCTGTATAAAAATAAAGTAAATAACTGCTAATAACGCAAAATACCAGTTGTCCTGCAGCATCAAGCTGTCCGTAACTAAATCTTTCAATAAAAGAAAGTTTTGCATCCGAATCTTTAGGTTTACTATCTACACTTTCCATAATGTTTACTCCTTCATTTGTTATATCCTAGGACAAAGCTAGTTTATCACCCAAAGAAAACGCTTTACACAATATATTCAAATCATTTTTATATCTTTCTTAGTATTTAAACCTTTCTCGATGCTGTAATATCAGCGTTTTTAAGCTTCCACGGCTCAAACGTAAACGTTTACATAAATAACACGATTTAATATTCGTCGCATCAAATAACTCATTTTTTACCGCTTAAAATTTCCAGCACAAAAAAATCCCCCAAGCAACCTGCGTGCTTGAGGGATCAACTTAGTAATGATTAGTCACGTTGATTTTCTTTTTCAGCTTCTAAAGCTGCTTCGTAAACCGGAAGTTTTTTGAAATAACCTTCCTTGTTAACTTGCCGGCCCCGGGCAATGCCCATTTCGTATTGGTTAACGTCGCCAGTAATGGTTGAACCAGCAGCTACGTAGCTGTGGTCCGCTAATTTAACTGGGGCCACGATGTTGGCGTTGCTACCAATGAACGAGTAGTCACCCACCGTAGTGTGATGCTTGTTGATGCCATCGTAATTAACGAATACCACGCCGCAACCGATGTTGATATCCGTACCTACATCTGCATCCCCAACGTAGCTTAAGTGGCCCATTTTAGTCCGGGCCCCCAATTTAGCATTCTTAACTTCACAGTAATTACCGACGTGGACAAATTCGCCAATTTCAGCTTTCGGGCGCAAATGGCTATTTGGTCCAATATTGCTGTCGTGGTGCATGATGGCCTGTTCAATTTGCGAAGAGGTAACCGTAACCCGGTCTTCAATAGTCGAATCCACAATCTTAGAATGTGCGCCAATCACGCAATCCGAACCAATCTTGGTTTGACCTTGTAGTTGAACTCCTGGTTCAATTACGGTGTCAGCGCCAATTTCAATCCCGTAATCAATGTATGTATTTTCCGGATCCACAATGGTTACTCCATTACGCATGTGCACTTCGTTGATGCGTTGTTGCATTACCTTGGTTGCCTTCGAAAGGGCCACCCGGTCGTTAACTCCCATTGATTCGCTAAAGTCATCCATCTCGTAAGCTGCGACAATTTCGCCAGCCGCCTTCATAATTCCAATTACGTCAGGAAGGTAGTATTCTCCTTGAGCATTGTCATTTTTAACTTGGTGCAAAGCCTTGAACAATTTCTGATTGTCAAAACAGTAAACTCCGGTATTAATTTCCGTGATTTCTGCTTCTTCACGAGTGGCATCCTTTTGTTCAACAATCTTATCCACCACCCCAAGGTCGTTACGCACAATCCGGCCATATGAGAAAGGATTATCGGTCCGCGCAGTGAGAATTGTAGCCGCAGCGCCCTTTTGACGATGATATTCAAATAAGTTTTCAAAAGTTTTAGCGGTAAACAACGGCGTATCGCCACTAACAATCATTGTAATCCCGTCTTTGTCGCCTAAAATGTCTTCAGCTTGTAAAACGGCGTGCCCCGTACCAAGTTGTTCCTTTTGAACCGCGTATTCCGTCCGGTCCCCAAGCAATTCCCGAACCTTTTCTGCACCGTGACCAATTACGGTAACCACGTGGTCCATATCCGTTTTTTCAACTTGAGTTAAAACATGATCCACCATCGCTTTACCGCAAACGGGATGTAATACCTTATATAATTTTGACTTCATCCGGGTTCCTTGACCCGCTGCTAAAATAATCGTACTTTTCACCATTGCTACAATTACTCCTTAGTGTCTTCTTTAAAATTTCTTTCAAAATAGTTTCCGGCCTTGATTTGAACTTGTCCGGCTTGGGAAGTGTCCACGTTCAACAATGAAGTGAAGTCCTCAATTGCCCGTTGTCCTTTGTAAGTTCCTTCAGCTAGTACCGAAATTCCAATCAATTCTGCTTCGAATTCTTTCAGCAGATCGACCATTGCATGAACGGTGCCGCCACCCTTCATGAAGTCATCCACAATCAAAACCTTCATTCCGCGCTGTAAACTGCGTTTAGAAAGCTCCATTTTTTGGATACGTTCCGAAGAACGAGATACGTAATTGACCGAAATTGTCGAGCCTTCCGTAATCACCGATTCGTGCCGCACAATGATGAACGGAACGTTTAAATAGTTGGCTACTGCTTGGGCTAGCGGGATTCCTTTAGTTTCCACGGTCATTACCGCATCGACGTCGGAAAATACGTACTCACTAGCTAGCATCCGTCCAATTGCACGCAAGGTGTCCGGGTGCCCCAATAAATCGGACATATACAGATACCCACCAGGCAGCTTACGATCCGGATCCGAAAGTTGTTCTGTGAGATCCTGAATAACCTTTTGGGCTTCTGCTTTCCCAATTCCCGGTAAATATTTAATTCCACCAGCCGCTCCATTAGTAATTTCAATGGTTCCTAACTGTCTTTTTGCTAAAGTTGATTTCATAATTGATAAATCTTCACTAATCGAAGATTTAGCGGATGAATATCGCTTAACGAAAAATCCAGAAGTTATTAGTGTGCGGGGATGATTAATAAGGTAGTTAGTCATATCAATCAGCCGTTCACTACGCTTCAGTTTCATTGCTTTCACTCCACTTCGTTTGTCTATTAGATATTTGTTCTCATTAACCAATATCATACCACAGTTCAAGGATAATGTTCGGGTTTAGGCGAAAACCTTAATATAATTTATTGCAAAAATTCATAAATGTAAAAAGAACCGGAAAACAGCCCTTTTCAATCGTTAAATTACTATGTATTGGGTGGTAACTGCCATTTACTGCTTGCGTAGCCCCATCACACTTAGGCACCCCAATTCCTCCATCCAATTAAATAAGGGAATCAATCGCTAAACTTGCGACCAATCCCCTTAGCTGGTTAATTTTTAAATTTCGTCCCCAATTTTGAGGTATTCTAATCTTTTCTCCCCAGCAACATCGCTGAAAAGTACACCGTGCATTCAATTAAGGCGATGAAGAAACTTACCGGCCAACTCGTTACGTAGCCCAAGTATAGTCCTAGCCAAACGCCTACCAAAGCTGCGCCTACCGCAAACAGCATCATGCCACTCACCGTTTTAGCCACAATTTTTGCGGCCGCTGCCGGTAACGTTAGTAACACAAAAATTAACAGTGAACCCACAATTTGGGCTGCCGTACTAACGCTCAACGCTAATACTACTAAAAAGATAATTGAAATAAAATTTGTGTGAATCCCCTTTACAGAAGCACCCACGTGGTCAAACGAATCAAACTTAAGCGGTCGGTACATCAACAAGATGAAGGCTAAGGCCACGATGGTAAGCAACAATACTTGGCGAACTTCTGACCGACCAATTCCAATTACGCTCCCAAACAAAATGTTAGTAGCATAACTAACGTTTTTGTTAGAAATTGAAAGAAATAAGATTCCAAGCCCCAAAAACAAACTTGAAACTGCTGAAATTGCCGATTCTCGTCGTGATGCTTGTACACTCATTTTACCAATCAAAATTGAGCTCACAATGGTAAACAGCAACATCCCCGTTAAGGCTTGCCACCCCATAAAAATTCCGAACGCCGCCCCAGAAAAGCCAATTTCTGAGAGCATGTGGGACAAGAACGACATGTTGCGCCCCACTACGTAGACTCCCATAATCCCACAAATAATGGCGATAAAAGTTCCGGCGATGTAGGCATTTTGCATAAATTCAAAACTAAACATTGGGCAAATCCTCCTCACTGTGAATATCGCTGACTTCGCCCAACGCGTACCGGTCTTCTTTCAACAATAAGTACTTGTCGGAATATTTTTTCATTAAATCGAAATCGTGCGTAATTGATAATACCGTTAATCCGTGCCGCCGATTAAAATGTTGCACCAAGTCGAAAAGTTCGTATTTACGAACACTATCCAAACTTGCAGTCGACTCGTCCAAGATTAACAAATCCGGCTGATCGACCAGTGCCTGAGCTAAATACGCCCGTTGTTTTTGTCCACCGGACGCCCGACCCATCCGGGTATTTTGAATTTCTACCAAACCCGTTTCTTGCAAAATTTTGTCTAGTTGTTGGCGTTCTTTCTTGGATAACCACGGTAACCGACTTTCTTGCAAATTTAGGGCTACAAAGTCCCGAATGGATAATGGGTAATCTCGGTCAATATTTCTAAACTGAGGCACGTAACCAATGTTCACTGCCGACCGAAATTTAATCTCCCCGTGAGTCGGCTTAACTTGGTGTAACAACGTCCTAATTAAAGTGGTCTTCCCCACCCCGTTTTCACCAATTACACTTAAAAATTCGCCCCGGTCAATGTTGAAGCTTAAATGATTGAAAAGTTTTTGTCCCGGGAACTCGACCGTTAAGTCGTGTACTTGTACCAATGTCTCCGTCATTAATCTTTCCCTCTTATTATTTTACTGATTTGATTTAGTTGGCTAACCATCCACTCTTGATACGACTTACCGTCCGGCATCGTCTCCGTAACGTTGATAACGGGAACGTGATGTTTTTTAGCCATTTTTAAAACTTCATCAATTACCTTATTACCAGTCTGTTGGTTGTTAACGATGAATTCCACTCGGCGCTGCTTAAGATCTTGTTGCAGGCTTTCAACCGTTTTTGGTGAAGGATCGGTCTCGTTTTCGATTGCAAGCGCAAATTTCCGGTCGCTAATTTGGTAGCCTAACTCCCGCAAGGTGTAATCATAAACCGGTTCGGTTACCGCAACTTTTTTCCCCGAACTTTGTTGTTTAATTTCGTCAATCTTCTTCTGGATTGGCTGCAGCGATTTAACGTATTTTTGGGCGTTTCGCTGATAAAATACGCGATGTTGCGGGTCTTTCTTACTTAACTGTTTAGCCACCTGGTTTGCTAGACGTTCCATAGTTGCCAAATCGTACCACAAATGAGGGTTCTCGCCATTCTTTTTGTTCATCAAATGTCCAAGATTAATCACCTGAAGTCCCTTTTTATGCGGGGTGATCCGTTGCATCCAGGCGTCCGTTCCCATCCCATTTTCAATTACTAAATCAGCATCCACCATGAGCTTAGCCGTCTTGGTCGTTGGCTCAAAATCATGCGGATCAGTCGCCGCATTTTGAATAATATTCGTCACCTTGACGTACTTACCGCCAACTTTCTTGGCCACGTCTCCATAAAAATTAAGTGAACTAACTACTTGAACCTTATCCGAATGTTTTGGCTTGGTTGCCGTACATCCCCCAAGCAAAAATACTCCCGCTAGTAACAAAACTAAACCTGCTAACCAACTTCGCTTTCCGCGCATCTTCTTCCTCCTAAAGAGTAATCATTACTATTTACTCTGACAATTATAACAAAGAATGCGCTAGTTGCTAGCGTTATTCTCAAGATAACGTTTTCAATGATGTATACTGGAGGTAGTTTCCTAATAGAAAGGAGAATTTGTTTGGATTATCAAATGCCGTTTTTCAAAGAAATCATGCAGGATCCGCAAAATGCCATCTTTACTGAAAAGGGTTGGCACCCCATTTACATGCTCAATCCCCAGGCGCGAATTCTCATCGTCGGCCAAGCACCCGGCAAACGCGTGCAGGATACAGAAATTATCTGGAATGATAAAAGCGGCGATCGGCTTCGGGATTGGATGGGCATTTCGCGCGAGACCTTTTACAATTCTGGAAAAATTGCCGTTCTGCCAATGGACTTTTACTATCCCGGAAAAGGCAAAAGCGGGGATATCCCTCCTCGTAAGGCCGTCGCTGAAAAATGGCACCCCCAAATGGTGGCTGCCATGCCTAACATCCAATTAACCTTGTTGATTGGCGCTTACTCGCAACGTTATTACTTAAAAACCACTCCGAAGACAACCACCACGGAGTTGGTAAAAAATTACCAATCGTTCTTACCAAAGTATTTTCCACTAGTCCATCCTTCACCCAGAAATAATATCTGGCTGGCAAGAAATCCGTGGTTTGAAGAACAAGTGGTTCCCGATTTAAAACGCCGAGTCGCGGCTATTTTACAAGATTCCTAGCGTCTGACTACCCTTTACTAATTTTTACTGTAAACAATCTCTGCAACTAAAATAAGCATTCTAAACCCAAACACCGTTATCTTTACAAAGCATTAAAAAACAGGAGCTAACTAAGCTCCTGTTTTTATATCGATACGTTTTTAATACATCAAGACTTGGGCCACTAAAATTCCCCCACCGAAGACAAGTAAGAAAACCACTACCGGCCAAACAAACTTGAACCAGTGGGAATATTTCATGTCGAGCATTTGGAGGGTAGCCATTACCAACCCGGTTGGGGCAAGGAACAACATTGCATATTGCCCGAATTGATAGGCCGTAACCACAACAAAACGTGGAATCTGTACCGTATCTGCTAACGGCGCCAAAATTGGCATTGAAAGTACCGCTAGACCAGAAGACGATGGCACGATGAAGCCCAGGACGAAGTAAATAAATAACATCACGATAATAAATACCGGCCCGCTCATGTGGGCAACTAACGACGAGGAAAAGTCTAGGATTGTATCGGAAATCATTCCTTGGTTTAAAATCAAGTTAATTCCTCGAGCTAACCCAATAATCAACGATACCCCGACTAAGCTCGAAGCACCGTTGACAAACGCGTCAACGACACCTTTTTCCCCAATTCCATTTTTACCAGTCGCCGTTAAAATCATGATCAAAATGGCAAAGGCCAAGAACGAAGCCGCCATCTTAGGGAACCACCAGCCCTGGGTCATTACTCCCCAAACCATCAAAGGAAAACCAGCTACGAATAGCGCTAAAACAATTTTCTTTCGTAAGGTAAACGCTGCTTGTTGTTCATCATTATTTATTACCGACCATTTTTGGTTAAATTCATTCCGGTCTTCGTAAGAGTACGAAGCTGCCGGATTTTGTTTAACCTTCTTACTGTACCAGTAGAGATAACCAATTACGAACAACGCCGCCACTACACAACCAAAGGCCCGCCATGGTAAACCTTCCGTAAAGCTAATCCCCGCCGCGTTGGAGGCAATTACTACGGAAAACGGGTTAATTGTTGAAAAGGCCGTCCCGATTGAACTAGCTAAGAAAATGGCTCCCACACAGACAATCGAATCGTAGCCCATCGCAATGAAGACGGGCACGAGGATTGGATAAAAAGCCACCGCTTCTTCTTCAATTCCGCATAACGTTCCGCCTAGAACCATTAACGTCGCTACTAAGAAAATTAACAGAAACTCGTGCCCCTTCGTCTTCTTCGTCAGCGCTAGCAAACCGGATTCGAAGGCTCCGCTTGCCCTTACCACGCCAATTAAGCCGCCTAACACAAAGATAAATACCATAATGTCGACAGCTTCGATAGTTCCGTTAACCATGCTAGAAGTAATTTGATCAACTCCTGCAGGATGCTGCTTCAAGCGTTCGTAGGTGTTGGGAATTGAAATTTCTTGGTTAATACTTCCCGACGTGAACTTCTGAATGTTAATCTTAACACCCAGTTTATCCAATTCTTTTTGGGTAGCTGGTACCTTTTCAACCTGTCCGTTAGGCTGTTTTACCTGTAGAGACGAGTTTGCTTGGTTGTACGCCAATTTTGCGTAACTCCCTGAAGGAACTACCCACGTAGCGACTACCGCCACAATCGTCAAAATGAATAAAATTACAAACGCTCCCGGCATTTTAAGCTTAAAACGTTGTTTTCCCTTTGTTAACATAATGGCACACTCCCTTACCAAAAAATGGTCAACCTCGCAAAAGTTCTTTAAAAATAAGTTCCACGCCAGTTGACCACCTTTTTTAGTTGTATTTAATTGTGTGCCTTCAATTTTGTTAGTTAGTCGTCATCTTCATCCTGAAAAAATTCAGGTTTAAAAACAAACCGTTTATGTTCATAATCAATTAAGTTTTGTTCCACCAAGTATTTGACAATCTGTCCGGCAGTCTCCCGGCTGGTTCCGCTCATCACTGCTAATTCCTTAATGCGGAGGGGATACGGAATTTTAGAACTACCATCCGGCTGGAGCTGTCCTAAATCAGCTTCAAAAGTTTTCAACGCTTGGACAATTCGTTGTCGTGCGCTTGGGGTAACTAACTGCTGAATCTGATCTTCTGATTCGCTAATGATTGAACTCATTTCCTTAACCACCTTGACCAATGCCGCGTTATTTTGTCGTAACAGCGATTCAAAAACTGACATTGGAAAATAGACAATTTCAATATCGGTCATTGCCTGGGCTGTGTACGGATAATAACATTCCGTAAACATTCCCCGGTAAGGAAAAGCAAGGTCGGCCTTAACGTATGTATAAAAAGTGAATTTATCGTTTGCATCGGTTCGCTCCGCTCGTACCAAACCTTTAATCACAAAGTACAAATTTTCTCGATCATCGCTTTGATCAAATAAAACCTGTCCCTTGGGAAATTGCTTTACGTGCATTTGGTTAATAAGCTGTTGCAACTCTGCATCGGTAAAATCACTAAATTCCGGTTTAGTTTTTAAATACTTTTTCGGATTATCCCGAATGGAATCCTGCTCGTTTGTCATATCATTACTCCTAGCTGATGATTCTTAGCTCTTAAATCAAGTAACCAAAGTTCTAATATAACACATTCCTAAAGCGAGATTCCGCCCGTAAACATTAGACCCACACTCAATAGCGCACCCGCGGTAAGCAATCCGGTCACTAATTTTTCTTTGTGCGACAAGCGGACTGCGCAGCCATTTTCCTGACGAGCCTTCCCGTAGAAGTAAATACCTGGTAAGTAGGCAATTAAACAGAGTAATAAGTACTCAATCCCTGCCATCCAAATCCCCACGACTTCAAATACTAACGCGAAAACTCCAATCATTAGTTGCGCCCGATTTCCCTTTACGTTTAGGTGTTGATAGGAATACTTGATTTGGTACGCTGCTACTAGGATATAACAGACGATAATCGAAGCCGTACAAAGCGAATAAGCAAAGTTATACGCACGCGAGGTAAACAACAAGGTAAACAGAAAGCCCTGTACTAAAAACGCAGTCATTACTAACGCAAATGTTGGTGCATTATGCCGGTTGACCTTACCAAAATACTTTGGCAATAGCTTTTGCTTAGCCATTAGCAAAATGGTTTCTGCTGGTAGCATTGTCCACGACAACCACGCACCCAAGATGGAAACGATTAGGCCGATGCCAATCAGGTAACCGCCCCAAGGACCTACCATCTGGGCAAAGACGTATAATAGCGCTGGCTGATGAAGGTCCGCCAACTGCGTCCGGGTTAGGTAGCCATATGGCAAGATTGAGATTAGCATGTAAATTGCTAATAGACTAATCAAACCAAACATGGTTGCCTTTCCGGCAGTTGACTTCTTTTGCGCCCGTGCGGAGAGGGTGGAAGCTCCTTCGATCCCAACGAAGCCCCACATCATCACCATCGTGCAGTTTTTAATTTGCTGCATTACGTCACTGACTACAAAGTGGCTTCCTACGTTATCCCAGAAAGCTTGGGTAAAAAGATGCCCATCAAATAAAATAATTGCAGTTACGATAAAAACGAACAACGGGACTAGCTTACCAATGGTAACCACCATGTTAATAATCGCAGCGCCTTCAATTCCCTGACTGACAAAGTAGGTTAAACACCACAGCAAGACGCTTGCTAACAAAATTGAAGGTAAGTTTTGCCCTGATTTAAAGACGGGGAAGAAATACCCCAAAGCACTCATCATCATGGTTGCAAACGCCACGTTGCCAAGCCAGGCGGACAACCAGTATCCCCAGCCACTAATAAAACCTGCAAACGGTCCGAATCCCTTTTGCGCATAGGAAAACATGCCTTCCAGCTTCGGTTCCTTGAGCAGTAAGTTATTTAATGACAAAGCTAACATTAAAATTCCAAAACCGACAATTAACCATGCGATTATCACCGGTCCCGGAGCCGCTGCACGTGCTAGATCGGATGGTAGGCCAAACACCCCACCTCCGATCGATGAACTAATCACTAGCGCACATAATGGCAATAAACCAATTTTTTTGGGCGGCTTTTTTTCTGACAAGTTGATCACCTCTAAAAAGTTTGTGTCCGTGAGCAGAACATTCAGCTCACTTAATAATTTGACTGTTTACTTAAAATTTAGTTGTTTAGCGGCGATCATTAATCACGATTGATGAAGCAATCCGAATCGATCTCACTAGTAGCAACGTTTTAGCTAGTACTCTTAAATACGCGTAAAAATATCTAACTAGTTAAATACGACAAATGCTTTCGGTAACCCCTCAATCAGGACACTGAGCAAATTTTTTATTGTTTTAAACTAACCGTATCGAAATAATTGGCGTGATAATTCATCCGAGCCCGGGCTACGACACATAGTTAAAACAATAAAAATAGTTTCACTCCATGGGTCTATTTTACCGATTAATAAAACCGCTTTCAGTGGAGATTTAACGTTCTAAATGTTAGCAATTTATCATTTTTATTAAAGTAATTGTACAAAACAAAGGAAAAAAAGGCGAGGATGGTGCTCAATTGAGAGCGTGGAAAAGCCCGGTTAAATCTTGAGGATTAATGAAATTAAAAAATTAAGCGTTTACGCTTATTTTTTTAATTTGATTAACCGGAGAGATTTGGGCTTGGGAACGCATTTTGACTATCTTCCATAAAAACACAGACTTAGTTTAATTATGCAATTAATCGCAGGTTTGGCAATTGATTGCATAATTAAACTTTTGTTCAACCGGAGAAATTTGGGCTTGGGAACGCATTTTGACTATCTCGCAAGCCCACCATTAATTAAATAACAATCGCTCGCTAAAATTTCATCCGTCACCATTGTTTTACAATTCTCCGTCACAACAAAAAAGTTCAGAACGATATAATTCTCGTTCTGAACTAGTTCAAAGCTAAATTAAAACTGACTTACTGAAACTGCATTCCGCCATCCACAATGATGGTTTGTCCGGTAACGTAATTAGAATCCGGACCAGCTAAGAACGCAACGGCCGCAGCTACGTCTTCCGGTTCCGAAAGTCGTTTTAAGGTGATGTCCTTTGCAAACTGTTGCATCCCCCACTCGTCATCTTTGCCAGCGTTTTGACCGACTTGATGAGCGATGTCCATCATCATTGGGGTTTTTACAATTCCAGGTGCGTAAGCATTCACGGTAATTCCCTTGTCTGCCAAATCTCGCGCAGCTACTTGCGTAATTCCCCGGATCGCGAATTTAGTACCCGAGTAGAGTGCCAAATTAGGGTTTCCCACTACTCCGGCCTGCGAAGTCGCGTTAATAATTTTGCCACCGTGGCTTAACTTTTCAAACTGTGCAACTGCAGCTTGAATGCCCCACAATGGGCCAGCAACGTTAACATGATATACCTTATCAAATTGCTCAGGAGTGATGGTTTCAATTGGTGTTGTGGGACCGTTAACTAACACGTCAAAACCGCCTAGTTGGTCACTAACCTGAGAAACCGCCTTAAACACGTCATCTCGATTAGCAACGTCAACTTCAACAGCAATGGCGGTTTGTCCGCGGTCGTTGATCTCATCCGCTACTTGTTGGGCGGCTGCGGCCTTTAAATCCGCAACTCCCACTGCGAAACCATCCTGTGCTAAACGCAACGCAATCGCTTTACCGATCCCTTGCGCAGCTCCCGTAACCATCGCTACTTTTGATTTGTTCATGCTCAGGATTCCCTTCTGCTTAAAATCAGTCTACTATTTCTTAGAATCTGCCTTGGCAACGGCCGCCATTGCTAACGCATTAATGTAGTTAAGCGGTTGGTCGTAATTTGGTTGGAAGAACATGTCTACCATCGACAAGTCGTCAATGGTCATCTTGTTTTGAATTGCCAACGAAATCGTGTTTGCAGATTGTGCACAGTCATAATCGCTGTAGAACGCTCCTCCGAGGACAACCCGGGTCTTTGGATCCCAAACCAAGCGCATTAAGATTGGGGTAGTGGTAAGCATGAATTCTGGACGATAATCCTGTTCAAGGGTTACCGAATCAACTTCCACGCCCCGTGCTTGTGCGCCACCTTCGGTCAAACCGGTACTTGCCAAAGTCTTACCAAAAAGTGCTACCGCAGAACTTGCTTGAGTACCCAAGTATTTTACGGTTGGTTTTTCAATGTTATGCCCAATTAGAATTCCTTGACGAACCGCGTTAGTTGCCAACGGAATGTAATCGTCTTTGCCAGTAGGATTGTAGTGCACTACTGAAGCATCACCTGCGGCAAAAATGTCCGGGTTCGAAGTTTGCATATATTCATCAGTGATGATTGCACCGTTTTTGAGCATATCAACCTTGTTCTTTAGCAAACTAGTATGTGGCCGGAAACCAACGCAGAGAATTGCGTAATCTGCTGTATAACTGCCCTTATCAGTCTTAACGGTAATTTGATCAGTTCCGCTAAAGCCTTGAACCATTTCGTTCATTGCTAATTTAACACCGTGATCAGTGTAGTCTTTGGCAACCCGGTCAGAAATTTCAGGGTCAAAGTTCTTTGCCAATACGTTTGGTAAACCATCAATCAAGGTAACTTCACGGCCAGTGATTGCATATTGTTCAGCTAATTCAGCGCCAATGTAGCCTGCACCAATTACTACTACAGACTTAACGTTGTCGTCAATCCGTTTTAATTCTGCCGCGTCGTTCCAGTTCTTGCAAAGTTTGATTCGTTCGTTATCAATTCCATCAATTGGCGGAATTACAGGCGATGAACCCGTCGTCATAACTAGCTTATCGTATGTATCGGTAAACTCTTCGTTTGTTGCGAGATTTTTAACTTTTAAAGTCTTTGTATCGGGGTCGATATCTAAAACATCATGCTTCATTTTCATGGTTGCACCAAGTTCAGTCAACGCTTCTGGCGATGAATAGAACATTTTCTTTGGATCAGAAACGTGGTTCCCTACCCAAAGTGCAATCCCACATGATAAAAATGACAAATTATCATTACGTTCGTAAACCGTCACGTCGTAATCGGGATGTTCTGTTAAGATTTGTTGTGCTGCAAAGGTTCCAGCGTGTGTACAACCAACTATAGCAATTTTCATAAGTAATCAACCTCCTAGTTGTTTATAACTAAATAGTAACCGTTTTCAACCGTTTGTCAACTACTACACAAGTCTTGGAAACGCCCGCTTTATCCCGGCTATTGAACCTAATAGTTAACACTGTTGATTTATTGGGAATAAATTAGCACATTCGCTTTTGAAAGCATAAAAAAGTTGGGACTAAAATTCACAAAAAATTTTCATTCCCAACTCTTTTACTTAAAATTAACCGTTCTCATAACACTATTTTTTAACCTTGGTAGTCACCTTATTATTTTTCATCAGCTCGCCACACCGCTGACCAATTTGTTCTAAAACGTAAACTACCGGCACTTGGGAAGTGAAGTCTAGCGTTCCCACTTTCTTTTCCGGAATGTCGTATGCCAGACAATGGTCGCAAACCCGTGCAAGGGTTGAAAGGTGGTTGGCCGTTACCGCAACGGTAGTCGCCCCATTTTGTCGGTAATAATTAGCTTGTCGCAAAATTGCATCGGACTCGCCCGAAACGGACAAAAACATGATCAAAGTTTTAGTATAGTCCCGGCCCTCAATCGGTTGCGGCTGATACGGATCCATAATTGCCAAAGAAAACAATCCATAATTAGATAACACTCGGGCACCGTACTGTGCGAGACTGCTACTCGATCCCATCCCTAAAAAGAGGCGGGTATGCGCCTTTAAAAATAACTGCGCTACCGCGGAAATTTTTTGCCGGTACTTAGGCAAATTAGCTTGCGTTAAAAATTGGGCAATTGGCCCCCATTCTTGTTCTACCTGTCCAAACCGGTCGGGTTTATCATGATGTCGCAACGCATATTTGAAATCAGAAAATCCTTCGTAACCCATTTTCTTCAAAAAACGCAAAACCGTAGTGGACGATACGTGACTTTTAGCTGATAAATCTCGAATCGTCATCGTTTTACATTCTTCAAGATGACCCGCAACGTACTTATAAACAAACATTTCTAATTGATTGAGGGTCTGAATTCGTTCGTAACTAAACACCTTGATCACCTCCTTAAAACGGTATTAACCTTATGGCCTACGGGACGTCAGCGGCTTTAATTAATTAGTAGTTAAATTCGCCCCGTTTGAAGCAATTACCTTTTGATACCAAGCAAATGAATCCTTCTTAGAACGCGCTAGGCTTCCATGACCCGCATCATCTTGGTCGACATAAATGAAGCCATAGCGCTTGGCCATTTCACCCGTGCTAGCTGAGATTAAATCGATGCAGCCCCACGGAGTGTAGCCAATCAAATCAACTCCGTCTAACACGACGGCCTTTTCCATCTCGAGAATGTGGTCATGGAAATATTTAATCCGGTAGTCGTCATGAACCTGGCCATCGGCGGTCTTTTGATCGTAAGCGCCAAAACCGTTTTCCACGATGAATTGTGGTTTATGCCAACGGTCTTGCATCCAATTCATGGAATAACGCAAACCGATTGGATCAATTTGCCAGCCCCAATCTGATTTTGCTACGTACGGATTATCTACTAAATCAGTAGACTCGCGGTAGGCGTAGTCGGAATCGTCATCGTTAGCTTTTGTCGTAAAGGACATGTAGTAACTAAAGCCAATGTAATCCACCGTGCCCTGCGCTAAAATTTTGCGGTCTTCATCGCTGATGTCCACGGAAATATTACGCCGTTGCCAGTACTTCAACAGCCATGCGGGATATTCACCATTCGCCTGAACATCACCATAGTAATAGCGGGTCTGCATTGCCCGTTCAGCCTTCATAATATCCGCTGGTTTAGCAGTAAGCGGGTAAATTGGACACATGGCAATCATTGCCCCGACTTGATAATCTGGGTCAATTTCGTGAGCCAACTTGACCACCTTCGCGCTTGCAACCATTTCGTTATGGGCCGCCTGGTACATTAACGCTTCTTTATCTGGCGTAGTTTTCGTAACTAGCAACCCCGAGTTTTGGAGAAGCGGGTGCGGATCGTCATAATCAGCTTGATTATTAATTTCATTAAAAGTCATCCAATATTTAACTTTACCGCGATAACGTTCCATTACCGTCTTGGCAAACCGGACAAAAAAGTCGATTAGTTTTCGATTAGTCCAACCGCCATATTCCTTTACTAGGTGATAAGGCATTTCAAAATGGGACAGGGTGATAATTGGCTGAATATCATGTTTTAAAAGTTCATCAAAAACGTCATCGTAAAACTTTAATCCGGCCTCGTTAGGTTCCGTTTCGTCGCCGTTAGGGAAAATCCGCGTCCAAGCGATCGAAGTCCGAAAGCACTTAAAGCCCATCTCAGCAAAAAGAGCGATATCTTCGCGATAGTGATGGTAGAAATCAATTCCCCAATGATTAGGATAAATCTCCCCATCCACCACTCCATCGGTAACTTTACGCGGGGTGTCTTTATTGCCTGCCGTCATAACGTCTGCAATGCTAACGCCCTTCCCGTCGGCTTGCCAACCGCCTTCAAATTGATGGGCTGCAACTGCACCGCCCCATAAGAAACCAGCAGGCATCCGATAATTTTTTTCCGTCATCAAATCTCCACCTTACTTTTCAGCTAATTTCTTATATAAGTCCACAATTTCTCCGGCTAAATCCCGGAAAGTGATGGCATTCATGATGTGGTCTTGGGAATGAACCGTTAGTAAAGTTACCTTGGCATGATTGCCGTTGGCTTCTTCAGTCAACATCCCGGTTTGGGCGTTATGTGCTTCAGTTAAAAAGCCGTCGGACTCCTTCAATTTTTCATCAGCACGCTTAAAGTCACCTTCCTTAGCAGCGTTAATTGCTTCAAAAGCAGAACTCTTTGCGTTCCCTCCGTTAATAATTAATCCCATAATTGCTTGCATATCTTGTTCTTGTTCAGCCATTTAATTTACTCCTTTCGATACAAAAAAGCGCTCCAGTTAAGTGAAAGCGCTTTTAAAAAATTCACAAAGTTACTTAGTTCCCCATTGCTGATAAAGCTTCTTTGAGAACTTTTTCGCCGTTCATCATGCCGTAGTCTTGCATATCAATAACTTCTACTGGAATATCTAATTTCTTTTTGAAGTTGTCTTCTAGATAACGAACTTGCGGTCCAAGCATCAAAATGTCTGGTGATTTTTCGGATAATTTGTTATCCGCATCGGATGCCGCCGTTGCGAAGATTTCTGCGTCAACGCCTTCAGCTTCCGCAGCTTTTTGCATCTTGGAAACTAGCAAACTAGTCGACATTCCTGCCGCACATACTAACATAATTGTTTTTTCAGCCATATGAATCACTCCTGTAATAAATTTAATTTAGGCGGTTGACTATGAAACCGCTTACGTTACAATTGAATTATAAAACGTAGGTACAAATTTTACAAGTGCCAAACATTTAAATTTGTCACCAGGTTATTAAAACCAGATAAAGAAGGTGTCACTAATTGTATACATTTATTGCAAATGATTTGATTTATAAAATTAATCACCATCAGTTCAAGGTAAAATTGCCTACCGAATACGAATTAATGCAAAAGTATAGCGTTAGCCGGAACACAATTCGTAAGGCCATCGACATCATTAGCCAAAAGGGACTTGTGCGCCGGGTTCAAGGCAGCGGATACTACATTAATAATATCGGCGCGGACACCGATCGGATCGTTAACCTCACCATGGGGGTTTCCGAGGGATTTAACCATCAAAAGCTAACTTCTCGGGTAGTTACTTTTGACCGGATGATTGCCGACCGGGCCATGGCGAATGAGTTTGGTTGTGAAGATGGCGATGAACTATACCGAATCATCCGGTATCGTTACCGTAAAAATCAACCTTATATATTGGAATACGCTTATTACGAACGCAACGAAGTTCCCTTTCTACCAGTCGACGTCCTGCATGAATCAATCCTCGAGTTTATCAAAGCCGAATACGATGTCACCGTTGATTCGAGCGACCAATACGTTGGCATTGAACCGTTATCGCCAGAAGCTGCGTCCATTACCGGCTTTCCTCAAGGCGATCGCTATATCACCCTTTACCAGTCGCATTACCGGAAGAATAACGTTTTATTCAACTTCATTACTTAGATCGCGGAACCCGTTTCTACTTCCATGCCATTAACCAGAGCTAGGTAATTTTTAAATCGTCGTTGACAAACTAAAAAGTCTTCCGTTATACTCATGGAAGATTAACTTGTAAGGTAGGAATAAGCAAATGAGCATTTTAAAACGAAAAAATGTCAATAATGGTTGGCAAAGCCGGTAACTAGGTTGTGTTTTGCAAAGGCAAGATACGACCTGTATACAGATCGTATCTGTGCCGGCTCATTTGTGTTGAATAACGCTGATAATCGCCCGCATGGATCATTAACCGCCATGCGGGCCTTTTTTGGACAGGCCCTCTGGGTTTGTCCTTTTTTATTACTTTATTTTAAGGAGCTTTGCTTGTATGAAAAGAATGTTAAGTTTTATCGTCATCATTTTTGCGTTTCTGGGATTTGCCTTTTTCAAAGAAGGAAATTCTACCAACCAGGCTAGCCAAACCACTAAAAAGATTGGCATCCTACAACTAATGGACCAACCAGCTTTAAAACAAATTCAGCGCGGGGTTTACGCTGGCTTAAAGCAAACCGGATTTACCGAAGGAAAGAACCTAAAGGTGGACTACCAAAATGCTCAAGGAAATCAGAGTAACCTCAAGACCATGAGCGAGAAGTTTGAAAATGAAGGGGTCGACCTATCGATTGGAATTACCACCCCAGCCGCCCTTGCTTTGGCAAATACTACCAGTACGACGCCGGTCATTATGAGCGGGATTACCGATCCCAAAGGTGCTCGTCTAATGACTAACCTAAAGCATCCGACTACGAACGTTACCGGCGTCTCCGACCAAGCGCCGTTAGCCCAACAGTTGCAATTAATTCAGCAGCTTATGCCACATTTGCACACTTTGGGGATTATTTATACTTCTAGTGACAACTCGGCCGTGACCCAGTACCACCAATTTAAAAAACTGGCCCAGAAGGCGGGCATTAATCTTAAGGCGTATTCCATCGCGAATTCCAACGACCTTAACCAGGTTTCGCAATCCATGGTCCAGGCGGTGGACGCGGTTTACGTTCCAACCGACAACACCATTGCCGGAGCGATGTCAACGTTGGTCAAAAACACCAACGCGGCTAACGTGCCCGTTTTCCCAGCAGTCGATTCCATGGTCAAAAATGGCGGAATTGCCACTTACAGCGTGAACCAGTATAAACTCGGCGTGTTGACTGGAAAAATGGCCGGGCGGATTTTAAAGGGTGAAAAAGTTCGGGAAAATCCGGTCGAATATCTTAAACGCGGCGACCTAACCATTAACTTAAAACAAGCGCAACAAATGGGAATTAAAATTCCTAATAACTTACTACAAAAAGCACAAAAGGAAGGGGTTATTTACAAATGAATCTAATTACTTCTGCTATCGGTCAGGGGTTGCTGTGGGGGCTCCTTGGCGTAGGATTATTTTTAACTTTTCGGATTTTAGACTTTCCTGACATGACCGTGGAAGGGACCTTTCCGTTAGGAGCGGCCGTGAGCGTGACCGCAATTACTCACGGAGTAGACCCGCTTTTGGCAACCGTACTAGCATTTGGCGTAGGTATGTTAGCAGGTCTGACCACCGGCTTACTGTACACTAAGGGAAAGATTCCAATTTTATTGGCCGGAATCTTAGTGATGACCGCCTGCTACTCCATCAACTTACGAATTATGGGGACTTCGAACGTATCCTTATTAGGACATCACACCTTGTTTAGCGGTGCGTTCCTAACTGCATTACCGCCCTTCTTCGATAGCGTACTGTTAGGCTTGTTAATTATCACCGTGGTGGTTGCCCTTCTAGCGCTTTTCTTGCAAACTGAGCTTGGCCAAGCCTTCATTGCAACCGGAGACAATGAAAAAATGGCAAAATCTTTAGGCATTCATACCGACCAAATGAAAAACTTAGGCCTCATGGTTTCCAACGGTTTAATTGCCGTTTCTGGTGCCTTGATTGCCCAAAGTGACGGTTATTCCGACGTTAACATGGGAATTGGAATCATCGTAATCGGTCTTGCTTCAATCATTATCGGCGAAGTAGTTTTTGGAGAGTTGACCATGAACCAGCGTCTCGTTGCCGTGGTTTGCGGTAGCATCATCTACCGGTTCGTACTTCTCTTAGTCCTCAAGGCCGGCTTTAACACCAATGATTTAAACTTAATTTCTTCATTAGTACTGGCCCTTTGCCTAATGTTGCCAACCTTACGCCAAAAGCTGCGTTTATCCAACATTGTCCGCCGTGGCCTTTCACCAATTAGTCAGGAGCGTGATTCAAATGAATAACCAAGTAATTTTAGAATTAAAAAACGTGTCCGTCTACGCCAACCGGCACACTAGCGAAGAAATCCAAATTTTAAAAAACATTAACTTAAAGGTCTACCAAAACGACTTTATCACCCTGTTAGGTTCTAACGGAGCTGGTAAATCAACCCTTTTTAACGTGATCGCTGGAAACTTAGCCGTTGACGAAGGCCAGATTTTGTTTGCTGGAAAAGACATTACCCACCTTTCCGAAGAAAAACGGACTCGCTACATTAGTCGGGTTTTCCAAGACCCTAAGTTGGGAACCGCCCCCCGCATGACCGTTGCGGAAAACCTATTATTAGCTACGAAACGCGGACAACGTCGCGGATTGCGTCCCCGCCGCTTAAACCAACATACTGCCGAATTCAAACAGATTACCGCAAGCATGCCTAACCAACTTAGCAACCGGCTTAAAACCCCAACCGGAAGCCTATCTGGCGGACAACGCCAAGCTTTAAGCTTCTTGATGGCAACCATCAAGCGACCGGAAATTCTTTTACTAGATGAGCACACGGCGGCCCTCGACCCCAAAACCAGCACCGAGTTAATGGTGGCTACCCAAGAACGGATTACTGCGGATCATTTAACCGCCCTGATGATCACCCACCAACTTAGCGACGCGGTCAAATACGGTAACCGGCTTTTAGTCTTGCGAAACGGGCAAATCACCCAAGATTTAAACGCCGAAGAAAAGGCTCAGGCGGATTTACGAGAACTTTCAATTTATTAAGATTACACTGCCTTATATAACGAATCATTATCCTTAACGATTAAAAATAAATATTTTTCATTATCCACAATTACGGATATAATGTGAACAATTCCAAATCCATTGAGAATTTCACAATGTTAAGGAGAATTTGATGAAAAAAATATTATTAGTTTTATTGGGATTGCTGATTATCGCAACTGGAATAGTCTACTTGACGGGTCCGCATCGTTCATCAACTACCGCAAAATACGTTCAGTCCACCACTCCAACGTTATTTGTCCACGGATGGGGAAGCAGCTTTCACGCCGAAGAAAAAATGGTGGACGCAGCTCGCCAAGCCGGAGTAACTAATACCGTAGTCCGCGCAGACGTTGCTAAAAATGGCCAAGTTACGTTTAATCATTCCATTCCCGCGGACGCAATTAACCCCATTGTGGAAGTTAACTTAGCGGATAACAAACTGACGGCAAATAATGACCACGAAGATTACGTTAGCGGATATCATCGTGGCGGCGAATACATTAAACAAGTTGTCGTTGCTTTAGAAAAACAGCATCATTATCACTCAATCAACCTAGTTGGACATTCGATGGGAAACCTTGAAATCATCAATTATCTCAATGATAATTTGCACAATGCCAAGCTTCCTCAGGTTGCTCACTTGGTAGCAATTGCGGGACATTACAACGGGCTGATGGGTGAAAAGAAGAGTGAGCAAGCCACCGTTAACCAGGCTACTGGTAAGCCAAGCTGGATGGCCCCTGCTTACCGAGAATTGCTTAACCTGCGCAAAAATTTTCCTACTTCAACTGCCGTACTTAATATTTATGGCGATTTAGACGATGGCAGTCATTCTGACGAAGCCGTGCCGGTAAATTCTGCTAAGTCGCTAAAATATTTAGTAAGTCCTCGAGCTAAGTCATACACGGAGCTTGAAATCCATGGAAAAAACGCGCAACACAGCAAGTTGCATAACAATGCCCGGGTTAACCGTGCGTTGATTAAGTTTTTATGGCAAAAGAAGTAGTGGTCATTTTTTAAGCACCCCCTACCTACTAATCTAAGAAATCGGCTAACGCAAAAAAATGAGAGTGGGACAAAAGTCTCTAAACAAAAAAACGGTTCATGAGGTAAAAATTCCTCATGAATCGTTTTTATTTTGGCGTTTTGACTTCAATAGAGCCAAAATGTGTGCCAAAAGTCAGTTTGTTCCGCTTAACCAAAAATTGACCATCATGCCAAAATCAGGCACAATGGTCAATTTTCAGTTAATGCTCGCAAACTACCCGACTTTTGTCCCACTCTCATTTTTAGTGGCTCAATTACTTATTTTTCAACATCCTTAGCCGTAGTAATTCTCAATGAAGCTAATAAACCAACCACGATTAACGCAATTGTGAAGTAAAATCCGTAATGCGTTCCATTCGTAAATGCTGCACTCAAGTGGCCGCTGCCATGGTGATTTTGGTATGCCGCTTGGCCAATTCCCAACAAACTAGTTGCCAAGGCCGTCGCAATCGCACCTACAATTTGTTGCATAGTGTTCATGATGGTACTTCCATCACCAGATTGTGCTCCCTGTAATGAATTCAACGCGTACGTTTGCGCAGGTGACATTGCTAACGGAGCGCCGACCATTAAAATTACGTGTGCTGCAATTAAATAAGCAATTGACGTATGGGTGGTGGTGAATATTAGCATTACCGCACCTACCAAGGCAATGATCAAGCCTAAGCGTACCGGAGTCTTTGCGCCTACTTTATCATAAAGCCGACCAGCGACCGCAGATACCAACGCGTTGATGATACCACCAGGCAACATAATAATCCCTGTTAAGGCAACTGGTAGTAACAATCCGCGTTGAATGTACATTGGCAACAAGTACATTGCCGACAAAATAATGCCAAAATCTAACATTACTAAGACTGCGCCAGTCCGGAAAGCCGGAATGGCAAAAATCTTTAAGTTAAGGACTGGTTCAGCAAGGGCAAGTTGCCGCTTAACGTAAAGTGCTAAGACGATAATTCCGACAATTAACGAGCCTAACACTAGCGGAGAAGCCCAACCTTGTTCACTGGCAAAGCTGACTCCCATTACGATCCCAGAAAAACCAATAATTGATTCTAGTAGGGAAAGGACGTCGACCTTAGGCTTCGTCAATTCACCGACGTTCTTCAAACCAAAAATCGCAAATAGTAACGCAATTACTAGGAATGGCACAAATGCCCAGAAAATCCAGTTCCAAGACAACTTAGCTAAAATCAACCCGGTCAACGTTGGACCAATTGCTGGTGCAAACATAATCACCAAGGCACACATTCCCATTGCCGCACCCAGTTTGTAAGGTGGGAAAACTTGCATTGCCACGGTAAACATCATTGGCAAGATCAAACCGGTCGCGATTCCTTGAATCATGCGCCCAGCCAATAACATTGGAAAGGCTGTTGATAACGCAGAAACTACCGCTCCGACGATAAACGCCAACAATCCAAATATAATAATCTGGCGGGTAGTAAACCATTTCGAAATTAAACTCGAAAATGGTAATACGATTCCGATTACCAACATGTAACCCGTTACTAACCACTGGATCGTACCAGCAGCGACGTTTAAATGGCTCATTAATTGTGGTAAGGCAATGTTTAACGAAGTTTCGCTAAACATTCCTACGAACGCGCCAATCATCATGCTTGCCATGACTATCATGGGATGAGCAACTGGAACTCTAGCTTGCATCATGCCATTGTTTTCATTTTGTTTCATTTAAAATCAAACCCTCTTTCTTTCACGTACTCTAGTTGTTTTAAGTACCCTATCTAATGACGCAACTAGATTACTATAGCAGAAAGAAAATTTTTTCGTAAGTTTTTTCTTGAAACTTTGTGAAAACCACGCCTCATTGTTCTTAAAACACAAAAAGAGTCTGCAGAGAACATCTCGCAGACCCTTTATTTACTCATTTAATTAGTTATTCATCGGTTTCAGAAATCGGCTAGCACCTTATTGAAAATAATGGTTTAACGGACCACCAGTACTGAAATCGGCGCGTATTTAGCCATGTATGACGCTTGCGAGCCAAAATATTTGGCCATGCCCGTCTTAGAAGAGGAGCCAATCACTAATAAATCCGGGTTAACTCGCGGAATTACGTTTTTGACAATCGTTTCGCCGGCTTCTCCTTCGGCAATGTAAGTTTGGACCTTCTTGATTCCAAATTCAAGCGCAATTTTTCGGTAGTCTTGCAAATGTTTTTCTAGCTCAGCCCGTTTTTGGGTAATAAAGTTTTTATCCAACGCCTGGTAAATATTAATGTCGTTTTCTTCAATAACCGTTACCAAGTCCAATTCAGCATCATCTTGTTTAGCCCGGTTCATTGCAAACCGAAAAGCTAATTGCGCGTCCGGGGAATCGTCTACCCCGACTAAAATTTGACTGAATCTTCTTGGGTTCAATTCCCGCGTACTACTCATCTCAATTCCTCCTGTTATACTTCCTTAGCAATCGTGAAATTATCCATTTTGGTGCGAACCAACAAAACGTCAACTGGCGCAATGCGAACTACGTAATCAGCTACCGAACCGAGCAGCGTTCGTTGCAAAGCGTTCAGGCCGGTCGACCCGATCATAATCAGGTCGGTTCCTAACTTCTCTGGCAAATCAGTGGCCACAACGGTTTTCGGATCGCCGGCTTCCACGTATACGTCAATATCAGTAAAGTGGTACTTTTGCTGAATTTGTTCCTTAATGTTATCGACATATTCCTTAGCTCGGAGGAGGGATACTTCGACGTAATTCATGTTAGTACCCATATGCCCATAAATATCCATAAAACGTGAGGACTGAATAACGGTAACCACGTCTAAATGTCCATGGTTCCGCTGAGCCACCGAAATTGCTTTTTTCAGGGCCCATTCACTATTAGCAGAGCCATCAATTGGTACTAAGATCTTTTTATACTCGAGCATGTCCATCACTCCCATAATTTATGTTTCTATTATAGTAGATTTCCTACGAGAGCGCTACCAATCCCCCATAGCAGAACGAGTTCCGTTCCTTATACCGTTGCCATGTTCTTTAACCAGTTTGGCAACTATGTAAATACGCTACCTTAAGAAGCGATGGGCAACCATTACCATTTCTTGGTTTGTCTGCACGAGTCCATCCTTCACCCATTGCACAACCATTTGACTTAAGCCGCCAGCCGCAAAATTAACCCACATTACGGGGATGTCCGTCCGTAGTTTGAAAATTCCCTTTTCAATTAGATCGGTTAGGTAAAAATGCAATTTATTATACAAGCGGTCGTTTAAATCAGCGTCGATTAAAATTCCGATATAATAAGCATTTTTCCGACAAACCGCAAAGTAAGCCTCCAAGAAGGCACTAATATCGTGATTAGGACGGGTCATTAAGTAGTTAAAAAATTCCGTAAATATTTGGTCAATTTTATAATCAATGATTTGGTCCTTAGATTTAAAACTTCGGTAGTACGACATCCGCGAAACTGACGCAGTTTGGCAAATGTTACTAACTGATATGCTGGCTAACTCATTATCCTTTAACAACTCAAATAACCCGTCGACAATTTTCTTTTTTGTTGCTTCATGATTAGCCATTTCTATCCCTCACAAAATTCTCACTAAATATACTTCATGACAAAAACCCTTTAAGCTGTTAACAATATGTTTAGCCCGGGTCGACTTGGAACAAATTCCAAACACGGTCGGGCCGGTACCGCTCATTTGCGCTGCGTCCGCCCCGAATTGTTTAATTTTATCCTTAATTTTTAGTACTTCCGGATGTTCTTTTCCGGTTACTTGTTCTAAAACGTTCCCCATATAACGACAAATACTATCATAATCCTCGTGTTCAATCGCGTCGAGCATTAATTTAATATTTGAGTGTTGTAAAGTTTGGTGTTCAATTTTACTAATAATATGGGGCGTGGAAACGCTAAGCTTGGGCTTGGCAATTACCACCCACATTGGGGGCAGCTTTTTTAAGGGAATCACCTTTTCACCTTTTCCCAAAACGTGTGCCGTATGCCCATAGACGCAAAAAGGAACGTCCGAATCGATGGTCAACCCAATTTTAGCCAATTCTTCGTTATTTAATTTTAAATCCCACAGCTGGTTCAAACCGCGCAATACCGCTGCTGCATCTGAAGAACCGCCACCTAAACCGGCCGCTACCGGAATGTGTTTTCGAATCTCAATATTGACTCGCGCGCGGATTTGATACTTTTCTTGCAAAACTCGGGCTGCTTGATACGCTAAGTTCCGACTATCGTTAGGTAAAAAACCAGTATTCGTTCGCACCTTAATTCCCGTGCGCCCTGGAATACTTTCAATCTTGACATAGTCCGCTAAATCAACCGACGTCATAATCATGTTCCATTCTGGTAAACCATCGGGATGATTGAATGGCGTGTCTAAAAAAAGGTTCAATTTAGCAGGAGCTTTCTCGGTGATTTCCATTTACTCCACCCGCTTTGTTTACTTTTAATACTGATTATACTAGAAAATTAAACAAAATAAAAAAGGGTGTTTAACACAAAGTGAAACTTTACCCTAATTATTAGCAAAACACGATAACTAAATAGTTACAAACCAAGCCGTCAAGTGTAACTTGGAAAAGCCGCGCCCCCAATGTTCTGGGAAGTAATTTATTCTCTAATGTCTACTACATAAAAAAACGCAAAGTCATTAATGACTTTGCGTCCGCTGCTGTTTTGGTTAACAGCCCGTTTCCACGCTTAAGAACCGCGTGATTTAGCTTTAATTAGCTCCTTCACCACGGTTCACCAAGTTTTATTAGCTAGAAGTTACTCTGCATCAAATTCTGCTTCGTCTTCTTCATCCTCGATGTCTTCGGCGGCTTCTTCACCATCAGTTTCATCGTCAAAGTTTAGTTTGATGTTTCTAGTTAAAATGTCTGTGTAACTGTACGACACACGTTCGAAGGAGTTCTCGTCTTGATCCAAATCAACTACGAAAACGGCTGGGTATGTCATGTGCAATCGTCCACGCCGTTTGGTAACTTTCTTGCGGCCAGCCTGAGCGACTACCAATAATTCTTCCCCGATACGATTATCGAGTTTATCTTTTATTGTAGCTAGTGTGATTGGCATTAACTTCACCTTCCCATGTGAAACATTCTATCATAGTTTCACAAAAGATGCAATTTTACCACACCAACAATTGAATATCAACGCTTTACATTTAGTTTTTTTGTGCTTTATTTCAATTAAACCGGTTTATTTACGCTTTAGTCCGACAGTTTGAATTTGGTTGTGTAAGTTGATGAAGTCAACCACCGTTAAACGTTCTGGCCGAATGTGCGGGTCAATTTCCAACTCGTCTAATACGGACTGAATTTTTTCTTTAGTTTCCGGTGCCTTGCCGTACAACCCCTGCATGTTATTCCACAAGTTCTTTCGGCGGTGCATAAAGCATCCGTGCACCGTTTTGAAGAAGTCACGGTCGTCTGCAGGATAAACTGGCCAATCTTTGCGAGGCGTTAAACTAACAATCGCAGAATCCACCTTAGGCTGGGGGACAAACACCCGGGCAGGAACCGTGAACTCTACCTGAGTTTGCATGCGGTATTGCACCACGACGGATAACGAACCGTATTCCTTATCTCCAGGCTGCGCGGTAAGCCGGTCGGCAACTTCTTTTTGCATCATCACCACCATTTTTGCGATTGGCAAGGAGCTTGCCATAAACGATTTTAAGATGGGGGTGGTGATATAGTACGGCAAATTAGCCACTAACTTAATCGGATGCTGTCCGTCGAAATGCTCCGCAACCACTTCGTTAACGTTAACTTTAAGTACGTCTTCGTTGATAATCGTAATGTTATCGTACGGAGCCAGCGTTTCATCTAGAACCGGAATTAAATTTTGATCAATTTCAAAGGCTAAAACTTGGTGGGCCCGTTTAGCAATTTGTTCCGTAAGGCTCCCAATTCCCGGTCCCACTTCGATCACGTCGTCGCCATCGTTAATTTCGGCCGCATCCACAATGTTAACCAACACGTTGGGATCGGTTAAAAAGTTTTGCCCTAAGCTTTTTTTAGCGGATAGGCCATATTTTTCTAAAATCGCCCGTGTTCGCGTGGGATTCCCAATCTCAATCTGATTCTTCATACTTTTCCTCCGTCAATTTGTTGAACTGCTTGTTCAAAATCACTTTTAGCTACCTGAAATAATTGCAACCTTTTTGGTAGTTGCTTTGCGTTTACGTATCCAATTCCTAATATTTCGCCCAACTTAATTCGGCGTTTTTTAGCCTCTTTTCCCACAATTAATCCAGCTTCCATTAAGTCGTCCTGAGAAATTTGAGGCAACGCTTCGTCATCTTCCGTATAAAGATGCTCTAATGCGTGCCGAATTGCTTCTGGACTAGCGTGTTCGACCCCTAGACTACCCTTGTGGTCGGGAACGGCATCACTGCGCTTTAAGAAAGCATGTTTAACGTTAGGTACTTCGGCCGCGATGGTTTTACGAATTTTTTCACCTGAAAAATCAGGGTCGGTAAACACAATTACTCCCCGCGTTTCTTGCAATTGCTGAATTTGTTCAATCGTTTCCTCAGACAGCGCCGAACCCCGGGTTTCCAAAGTATCCGCGTTGACCGCTAAACTAATTCGTTTGGTATCGTCTTTTCCTTCTACTACAATTACTTCTTTAATTTTCTTCATTTTCAATCCCATAAAGTTTACATGTATTTTCAAAAGTTGCCTTTGCTAATTCGTCTGGATCCATGTCCCGATGGCGGGCCAAAGCTTCTAGGACGTATAGTGCGTAGGCCGGTTCGTTTTGCTTGCCGCGTAAAGGCTCCGGAGCTAAGTACGGTGCGTCGGTTTCCACCATGATCCGCTCCAACGGTACTTGGCGAACGGCTTCGTGCACTTCCTTAGTCTTCTTAAAACTCGCCACTCCGCTAAACGAGATGTTTAATCCGAGTTCCAAAAATTTTTCCATCCAAGCAACGTTCCCATTGAAACTGTGCATCACACCCTTGATTGGGTGCGTGCTGGCATTCTTTAAAATTTCGTAGGTATCTTCCATCGCATCTCGGTTATGGATGGCAATCGGTAAATTACGTTCTTGGGCGATTTGGATTTGTTCCGTAAAAACCCGCCGTTGTGTTTTTTGGGGTGACGTATCCCAATGATAGTCTAATCCAATCTCTCCCAAAGCCACTACCTTAGGATTTTTCAACTGTTCCAATAACGTTGCTCGCTCGGATTCATGGAAATCTTTTGCGTCTTCCGGATGCCATCCCACAATCGCGTAGGTGTGGGGATATTTTTCGGCTAATTCTAGAGCCCGTTGGTTTAAAACTGTGTTGGACCCGACTTGGGCCGTAGCTTTAACCCCTAACTTACGCGCGTGATCCAGGTACGTTTGCTCGTTTCCCCAAAAAGCTTCGTCATTTAAATGAGTATGTGAATCAAAAATTTTCATCTTGATTGCCTCCCCAACTTATCAAATCGGGCTTAACGCCCCGTTACTTAATAGCAAAAAAGCTGGGGTGAACAACGTTTTTCCCAGCTTCTTCGCATTTCACTTATCAATTCCAGATTCTTAGGATAAACACAGCGGAAGTGGCTGCCTTGTCGAAATCGGCTCCAGTCCCCTAGCTTCTTCCGGTTAACCAAATTATCTAATCAATCGCTTAACCCGCGATTAATTAGATAATTCCGTTAATCCTCAAGAGCTACCCGGGTTACTCCGCCCTCTGGTTTTATCCCAACACATCTCCATTTTCGTGTTTTTCGTCCACCATTACCACGTTTACTTGGCCATCGCGTTCCGTCGACAAAATCATTCCTTGACTAATTTCGCCGCGCATCTTTCTTGGCTTCAAGTTGGCAACGATCACTACCTTTTTACCCACTAATTCTTCTGGGTTTGGATACCATTGTGCAATTCCGGACAAAATTTGGCGTGGTTCTTCATCGCCCGCATCTAATTTGAACTTCAATAACCTGTCAGCGCCCTCTACGTGGCCCGCTTCCAGAATTTCTGCTACCCGTAGTTCAACCTTATCGAATGCTTCAATGCGAATTTCTTTTTTAGCTTCGTTTACGTTTTCTTCCGTAGCCTTTGCTTGATTTGCTTCTGCCATTGCTGCCCGTCCCTTCTTTTTGTCTGATTGGGTCATTTGACCCTTCAAAAATGCCGCTTCTTTTTCAATATCTAACCGAGGGAAAATTGGCGTTCCCTTTTCTACCACCTTAGTGCCGGCTGGAATTTCGCCAAAGTGTAAACCTTGAAGTTCCATCGTTGCCGGATCCAAACCTAGTTGGCCGAAAATCTTCGCTGGTGATTGCGTCATCACCGGTTGAATCAAAATTGCGATAATCCGTAAGCTTTCCGCAAGGTGGTTCATTACGCTAGCTAATTTTTGTTTTGATTCTTCATCGTCGTTACGCGCTAGAATCCATGGCGTAGTTTCATCAATGTACTTGTTTGAACGAGAAACTAACTTCCAAACTTCAGCCAATGCGTCACTAAAGTGCATGCTTTCCATTAATTCTTGATAATTTTTAATGGTTTCTGCAGCAACCTTTTCGAGGTCCGCATCGACTTCGTTAACCCCACTTTGGAACGTAGGAATTACGCCGCCTTCGTACTTGTTAATCATGGCAACGGTCCGGTTCAATAAGTTCCCTAGGTCGTTTGCCAAATCAAAATTAATTTTAGAAACAAAGTCTTCTGGCGTGAAGTTTCCGTCGTTACTGTAAGGCATTGCCTTCAATAGGTAATAACGAAGTGCGTCTAACCCGTATTTCTCCACGATGGTTTCGGGATAAATCACGTTTCCCTTTGACTTGGACATCTTGTCATCCTTCATCAATAACCAACCGTGGCCGTAAATTTGTTTTGGCATTTCTAATCCCAACGCGTGCAACATGATTGGCCAGTAAATAGTGTGGAACCGTACGATTTCCTTACCAACCATGTGTACGTTAGCCGGCCAGTAACGTTTAAACAAGCTGTCATCGTCACTACCGTAACCTAACGCGGTGATATAGTTAGAAAGTGCGTCGATCCAAACGTAAATTACGTGTTTAGGATCATTTTTAACGGGAACTCCCCACTTGAAGCTCGTCCGGGTCACCGCTAAATCTTCAAGACCTGGCTTAATGAAGTTGTTGATCATTTCGTGCATCCGGCTTGCTGGTTGAATGAAGTCGGGATGTTTTTCGTAATAATCCAGCAACCAGTCCGCGTACTTACTCATCTTGAAAAAGTACGATTCTTCCTTAACTAATTCAACTTCGTTACCAGAAGGTGCTTTACCACCAATTACCTTGCCATTTTCATCACGGTAAACCTCAGCTAATTGGGATTCAGTGAAGTACTCTTCGTCAGAAACGGAGTACCAGCCTTCATACTCGCCGAGGTAAATGTCGCCTTGGTCAAGCAGCTTCTGGAAGATGTATTGAACGGACTTTTCATGAGCTTCATCGGTAGTCCGAATGAACTTGTCGTTGGAAATTTCGAGTAATTTCCAAAGTTCTTTAATCCCTTTGGCCATGTCGTCTACATAAGCTTGGGGGGTGGTGTGTAGAGCTTCCGCCTTTTGTTCAATCTTCAAGCCATGTTCATCAGTACCGGTTAAAAAGAAGACGTCCTTGCCTTGTAACCGTTGAAAACGGGCTTCCGCATCGCAAGCAATCGTGGTATAGGAATTACCAATGTGCAATTTGCCGGATGGATAATAAATCGGTGTTGTAATGTAATAAGTATTATTTTCTGCCATCATGGTTCCTCAATTCTAGTCTAAAGATAATTACTGTTATTGTACCATATAGCACGCGGAAAAATGGGCGCTTCCCGGGCTAAAATAAGTCTAACTGCATTGGACCAAGCCCCGTAAAATGAATTCCCAGGAGCTGTTGCAATTCTTTGGCGTTGGCTACCGCATCGTGATTACCATTGTTGTTAAAAATCACCATAACGTCTTGAACTGATTCCGCAACCGCCTTGATGGATTCTGCCAACTCTTTTAGTTCCGCAGACGAATACCGGTAGTTAGTCCGTTCTCGTCGCCAGTTCTTGCCGCTGCTAAACCAACCACTAGCGTTACGCCCGTGTAGCCGGAAAAACGCCTGTTTTGCGCTGGTGACTTGTAAAACAAACGGCATCCCTTGGTTCCCATCAAAAGGCTCGTCCACCGTCACGTTAATCATTTTTAAGCGTTGTAAATAAGATAAGGTATCTTCAGTCACCGCATCGGTAAACCAACTAGCATTACGGAATTCTACGGCAATTGGCAGTTGCCCCATCATTTGACGAACCTCGAATAAATAACGAATATTTTTCAGTTCGCAACGAAACGACGGTGGAAACTGAAAAAGTACCGCAGCTAATTGATTAGCTTTCACTAAGGGTTGCATGACCTTATAAAAATCGGTGAACACCATCCGCCGCTCGGTAGTTAAGTAGTCTTCGTCAACTACCCCATCATGAAGCGTCATCGCTTGGTTAGCCTTAAAAATGAACCGAAACTGTTCTGGAACTTGATGCTGCCAGTTAACCACGTTGGATAAGGAAGGGGTCGCGTAAAAGGAGCTGTCCACTTCCACCAATGGAAAGTGTCCCGCGTATTCCGTTAACGTGGCTTTATCCTTTCCTTCCGTTGACAACGCCGGATGGTCCGTCCACGTACTTAAACCAATTTCTATCATTTGAATTCCTTTCTAAATAAAAAACTGAAATTCAAATCCAAAAGTTCACGGTTAGTTTGATTTCAGTTTTATTAATATTTATTTAAAAACCACCAAAAGTGTCGATAAAAGCACCATCACTAAATTAATTGTCATTAAAAGCACGTCCAGCCACCGGCCTTCCACGCGGTGACGAATTGGCTTGATCAAAAAAATTAATAGTCCGGCGTAACTAACCGCTAATAATGGGGCCCACAGCCACATCCCCAAAATACCAATTAAGAAAAGACCGCACCCAATTTTTTCAGCTTGTGACAGGGGCCAAATTGGATCGTGTCCAACCATTTGCCGCCCTTGTGTTTTTGCGTTCGTTAATCGCCAGATGTCATAAATCTTGGCAACGATCGTGATTAAAGTTGCTCCAAACAAAATCGTTCCCGCTGCTTCACCAGCTGCCGTTTTGCTAAAAAAACTAAAGCCGATCGCACAAGCAAAAACTACTAAAATGCTCATAAAGAGTCCCACGAATTCCCTAGTCTCCGAAACCTGCTCGGTAACCGATTCTTTGCTCGGGGTTAACCACCGGATTTTTAAAATCATATGGATCAATGCGTACGCGACCGCTCCGACCACAATTAACGAAAAAAACAGGATGGTCCAAAAATCAATCTTACCTACTAACATGCGAAACATGAACAAGAATACCGCCAATAACGAAAGTATTCCAGCAATGTTTGCCGTAATTCTCCAACCTTTTTCACTCATTTTTAAATGTCTCCAATTTTACACATGGAATCAGTACCTAATAATTCTACCATTTAATTTTCTGCCTAGCTATCGGGATTCATCTTTCGCGTTTTTCTTACCTAAATGTTATATAATGTAAGAAATGAAATGAGGTGAGCACATGAATAAACGGCTGTATAAATCATCCACCGATCGGGTAATCAGCGGCGTAATTGGTGGCTTTGCGGAAACATATAACGTGGATGCCAACCTATTACGGATTATTTACACTGCAATCACCGTCTTTTCCGGTTTCTTCCCGGGCCTCATCATCTACCTGGTGGCTATGGTAGTAGTTCCCGAAAAATCATAATTTATTAACTTGAAGTAAACCCAGAAAAACTTAAAAGTTTTTCTGAGTTTTTATTATGCCGCTATTCTTGCACTGCACTGCGTGACGTTTAAAAACTGCTCTCCACTTAAAAACTCTGGTTAACGTCAACGACCGCAACCAGAGTTTTGAGTTAATGATTAAATTAGCGAGTGGTGTACGGCATCTTAATTTCGTCAAAGAAATCCTTTACGTTTTTTGCGTACAATTCCCGGAAATACTCGTCACTAGGCTTATCCTTTGGCGTAGGGACTACGAAGGCGTTTTGTTGGTCGCCAATTCCTAATCCTACAAAGGCTCGGGTGTCCTGAGCTTTTTCGTGCAATTCCGAATGGTAAATTTGGAATAATTGTTTAACGGATAACCGTAATTGCCGTTCGCTAAACACGCTGCCCAGCGTAGCAAATTCTAGAGCATGAAGTTCTGGCAAGCCCCAGTCTTGAAGTTGTTGATCCACCATCGTAAATGCCTTAACTACTTTTCGGTGCAAGTCAAACGGGCTAGTGATGCTGCGCTGGTTTAGTTCCGCCATCATTTTTTGGGCCGTTGCAAACGTAGTTGGATAATCCGCGGTTAACTGTGCTTCATAATCGCTAAGATGGTCGCCATAAAAATTAATTGCGTCCATCATCATGATCAAGCGAATGGCGCTAAAGCCATCTACTTTGCCATCCGTTTCGGGTTCCACCGCGTCTTGGATTCCCTTCAAGAATTCAGCTTCCACTTGTTCATCAATCAAGTCGTGACGCCGTTGCTCATCAACCACCACTTCGTGGGCAATTACGTCGTAAAGCTCCGTAATTAAAAACATTAATTGCTGGTCGGTTTCCTTTTCCCCAGTCGTTAAACCAAAGTATAGTTGCGGAAATCCTTTTAATACCATCAATAAGTGAATTAGTTCGTGAGAAGCCGTGTAGTTAGGCGCGGTAATGTCGTCTACCTTAATTAACATTTTTCCCGGCTCGTGGAATTGTTGGGCTTGGTCGTGCCGAACGAATCCGGCCTGTTGGTCACCAAAACTTAAACGAACCTCCCCCGGGAAGGTTGCGTTAACGGCTTCTAACAGTGATTTTACTTGGTCATTAACTTCTACGTTACTCATCAAGATCCTTCTTTCTCATTTGTTCAATAATTTTTTGGGCGTGAGCGGAATCAATCCGCGGCTCTTTTAATAACCGGGGCACCGCCTCGTTTAATTTAGTTGCGGGCAATCCGTGTTCTAATAACAATGATTTTGCCTGTAGCCGCATATGTCCGTGCTGAATTCCTTCAGTCACGATGGCTTTGAGCGCCGCTAAATTCTGGGCGAGCCCAACTGCCCCAATCACTTCTGCAAGTTGGTTAGCACTATCAATTTGAAGCAATTCGAGGTTTAGTTGAGCTTGCTCATTAATTCCAATCGACCCACCGACCGTAGCAACCGGCAATGGCACTACTAATTGGCCTTGTAATTGCTGATCAACAATTTGCCAGGTGCTTAGTCCCCGGTACTGCCCATCACGAGCTGCAAATGCGTGGGCACCACTTTCAATAGCCCGCCAGTCGTTCCCCGTAGCCATCACCACGGCGTCAATTCCGTTCATGATTCCCTTGTTATGGGTAGCTGCCCGGTACGGATCAATCTGGGCAAATTCACTTGCATCAGCAATCTTTTGGGCTACCGCAGAATCGATAACCGTTTCCGGAATCGTACAAGTAACCGTGGTCAGCGCCTGGTCAGCCAGGTTAGATAAAATTGCCATCTCTACGGCGATTCCTTCCATCTCAAATTCCGTTTTCAAAGCTTCCAGCATGGTGTTAATGGTGTTAGCCCCCATTGCTTCCTTCGTATCCACTAACAAATCCACGGATAGCTGGGTAGCAGACAGCGGGCGGGGCATGATTTTTAGCGCGCCGCCTCCGCGTTTTTGCATCGAAGGATGGGCAGCATTGGCCACTTCTAACAGGTGCTTTTGGTGGTCAACCACCCATTGGCTAACTTCAATGCTCGTTTTCGTATTCATCAATAATTGGCCGCGCATCAGCCGCTTACTATGTGCTTGAAATCCGCCAGCTTGGCAAACTAACTTGGCTCCGTTGCTAGCTGCCGCAATTACGGAAGGTTCCTCGGTGACCATTGGAACCACGTGCTCACGTCCGTTAACTTTAAAATTCACCGCAATTCCTTCCGGTACTCGGAAATCAGTTAAGTAATTTTCGATTTGTTGCTGCCGTACAGCGTCAATTGGCAGTTTTGCTAACGTAGCCACCCCTACGCCAGTCACTTCTGACAATAATTCCAACTGGGCTTGCCGGCTTAACCGATGGTATCCTTCAATCATAAATTAACTCCCTTTACATGTTGGTTAATGTATTCTGAAATAATGCCTTCCCGTACGCCACTTTCTGAAAAGATTACCCGGTCCGAGTCAATCATCTGAAGTAGCATCACCAATGGTAACACCCCGCCCACGATAATGTCGGCCCGAGCCGTTTCCAAACCAGCAATTTTTTTGCGATTTTCCAGATTACGGGTAATCAAAGAACGGAAGGTGCGGTTAATTGCTTCCGTTTTTAGCCGATAGCCGTGAATGTTGTTCACCCGGGCAATTTTTTGCCGACAGCGGTTGATCCGAGCTAACGTCCGGTTCGCGCCCCCTAGCAAAACTACCGGTTTATTAAACGCGTCCATAATCCACCAAACGTCGCGGAGCTGCTTATTAACAAACATTTCGGCGGAAAATAAATTATCCCCACGAATCACGTTGCTTAAGTGGAAACGTTCTGAAAGCGACACCGCCCCAATTGGAATGCTGATCATGTTCCGCGCCTTACCATTATGCACGTCAATTAACTCACAACTGGCCCCTCCGGTATCCAGTACCAAACAGTCCTTGACCTCTAGTGAATTAATGACCCCCAGATAGTCGTAGTAGGCTTCGTCATCTCCCGATAAAACCTCTAATTTTATTCCCGTTTCGCGTTGAACGCGTTTTAAAAAGTCTTTTTGGTTACGGGCCATCCGTACCGCCGCCGTGGTTATCCCGCGAACTTCAATTCTTGGGTACTCTTCATAAATTGCTTTAAACCGGTGAAGTGCTTCAATCGTCCGGTTGATTGCTTGCGGCCGAAGCAAGCGTTCGCGTCCCATACCTTCAGAAATTCGGGAGTCTTCTTTAACCCGCCTGATTTCCCGGAACGTGCCTTCATCCGTAATCGAGTTAATGGCCATCCGTACCGAATTCGACCCTAAATCGACAATTACTAAATTTTTCATTATGGGATCCTCATTTTAATTGATATATTCATTTTTTATTTTACCATTCCCAATGGTTGAGCGCGTTAAAGAGTTGGCAAAACTAGTAAAACCTTATCAATTAACGTTCCTTAAGTACTATTAAAAATTAGGTCCGGCTTTTCTTTAAGAAAAGAAAAACAAAAGCCCTTCCGGATTTAAAAAAGCGAGCCCCTTTTTCAATGGATTGTCTTTAGTAATGTCGAAACGTGCTCCAGAACTCAATTTCTTCCGGTTAACTAAATCAAGGCCTCAATCACCCAAACCGTGATTAAGGCCTTGATTCTGTTAATCCTCGGAAATTCCCGAGTTCTTCCGCACTCTATTTTTTAAAATAATTCAACCCAATTGCTTCCCGCACCTCGCTCAAGGTTTGGTTCGCAATTGCATTTGCCTTTTGGCTTCCCTCTTCGAGAATTTGGTAAACTCCCGCAAGGTCGGCCGCGTAACTTTCCCGGCGTTCCCGGATTGGTTTCAATTCCGCTTGGAGAACTTCGTTTAAGTAACGTTTAATCTTAACGTCGCCTAACCCACCGGCTTGGTAATGATCCTTCAATTCTTGAACCTTTTCCTTATCTGGATCAAAAATGTCGAGGTAGGTAAAGACCGTATTACCTTCAATGTGTCCGGGATCCTCTACGCGAATGTGTTGTGGATCGGTGTACATTGACATTACTTTCTTTTGAATCGTGTCCGCGTCGTCTGCCAAATAAATGGCGTTGTTCAACGACTTAGACATCTTAGCATTTCCGTCTAAACCAGGGATCCGCCCCATGCCCTTTGGTGGAAAGTAGCCTTCTGGTTCCACAAGGACGTCTTTACCATAAATATTGTTAAAACTCCGAACAATTTCGCGAGTTTGTTCCAGCATTGGTTCTTGGTCATCCCCAACCGGCACCGTATCCGCCTTAAACGCAGTAATATCTGCCGCTTGACTAACTGGGTAAGTCAAGAAACCAGCTGGAATACTTTGGCCAAACGCCTTTTGTTTAATTTCAGTTTTAACGGTCGGGTTGCGTTCCAAACGTGAAACACTAACCAAGTTCATGTAGTGTTGGGTAAGTTCACTAAGCGCTGGAATTTGTGATTGAACAAAAATGGTCGATTTTGCTGGATCGATCCCTACCGCCAGATAATCGAGCGCTACTTGAATAAGGCTATTGCGGATCTTTTCAGGGTCCCGAGCGTTATCCGTGAGCGCCTGCATATCAGCAATCATGATGAAGGTATCGTAATTCCCCGTGTTTTGAAGTTGGACCCGATTTTTTAGCGAACCCACATAGTGACCGATATGTAACTTTCCGGTTGGTCGGTCGCCGGTCAAAATAACTTTTTTGGCTGTCATTTCTTTTCCTCCAATAACTTAATTTAATAAATAAAAAAACCTATCATTCAAAATTTGAATAATAGGACGAAATCTCGCGGTACCACCTAAATTGTGACTTTTCTATAAAGTCACCGCTCACTTGAAAGATAAGGGATTTCGCCCTACGTAACGTAACTAATCCATTTCGCTTGCCGTGGGATTTTTCAGCAATCCTCCCTCTCTGTGCTTGGCTTACTACTTCTATTCCATTCTATAGGAATTTCACTAACCTTGTCAAAAAAATCTCCCTTAATATCCTTTAGTTTGACTTTCCCGGAAATGGCCCCTAAAATGGTTCAAGCACTAAAAGGACGGAGGTAATTCAGGTGGACGAGCAACAGCAAGAACAACAACGCGTCGATTTCGTAGTTGACCAGATTGGCGCCCAGAAAAAGCGGACGGAAGATCTGTACGAAAAGGCCCATCACGAAACTAGCAAGGTAGAAAAGAACTATTCGCAAAACGCTAAGGTCAACTTGATTGAAGCCGACGACCGGATTGAAACGGAAGCGGAAATTCAGCAGCAAAAAGGTTTGGTTGCCCGGGCAGTGGAAAACGAAGCCATTTTAAAACGACAAATCAACTCCTTAACTGAATTACAGGATTCGCCTTACTTTGGACGCATTGACATTCAAGATCCTGACGAAACCACGCCGGAATCACTATACATCGGCGTGGCCTCCTTTGCCGACCAAGACGGCGACTTTTTAATTTACGACTGGCGGGCGCCCATTTCCAGTATTTATTACAACGGAACCCTCGGAAAGGTCAAATACGAAACTCCGGCGGGTCCCATGGAAACCGAATTAACTAAGAAGCGGCAGTTTACCATCAGCCACGGTGAAATCACCCACATGTTCGATACTAACGAAACGGTTGGTGACGAACTATTGCAGCAGGCGCTCGGTGAGCAAAATGACGAATATATGCGCAACATCGTGGCCACCATCCAAAAGGAACAAAACGACATCATTCGGGACGTTCAAAGCGACCTGCTCGTTGTTCAAGGGGTTGCCGGTAGCGGGAAGACTTCCGCAATCCTGCAACGCATTGCCTTTTTACTTTATCATAGCCGAGCTTCCCTTGACGCGGACGAGATTGTCTTATTCTCGCCTAACAAACTGTACAGTCGTTACATCTCCGACGTGTTGCCTAGTTTAGGGGAACGTAACATGCGCCAGCTTACCCTGGCCGAATTTCTTAACCGGCGTTTGGAAGGACTCAACGTCCAAAGCCTGTTTGACCGTTTTGAAAACCAAGTTAGCCAAACTGCGGAAGAACAACGGATTATTTCATTTAAAGAAAGCCAACGGTACATTGAGTTAATTCAGCAATATGAAGACCAACTCACCCCGGAAAATATTAAATTCACCGACATTAATTATCAAGGGGCGCCGTTCTTTAAAAAAGAGCAGATTCGCGAAATTTTTGCGAGCTTCCCTGCATCCATGAGCAACCGCGAACGGATTTTACGAACTAAAAACCAACTAGTTAAGTTATTAAAGGCCCGGATTGATCAAGAAGTTTCTGCGGACTGGGTGCAAACCCAGCTCGACCAAATCAGTGACGAAAAATACCACGAAATTGTGGGACGTCGCCACTTTAACTCCTTTGATGAAGAAAATTATTTCATTGGCCGTCACTTAGTTACCAAGGCTTTTGAAATTATCGACGATGCCATTTTTAATAACTACTTTATTGATGTTTACGCCCAGTATGCGGATTTCTTAAGGCAGCTCCCATCTTCTGAAATTGACGGCGCTGCAGCGGCCACCACCTTCAATAACGACATTGAATTGCACCACGTGCGTTTAGAAGATGCCGCTCCGCTAATGATGTTACGGGATTTGATCACCGGAAGCGGAACCAATCGCAAGTTTCAGTACGTCTTCATCGATGAAATGCAGGATTATTCGGTTGCCCAGTTAATGTACCTCAAGCACGCCTTTCCGAAGGCCAAGTTTACGTTGTTGGGCGATAGTGAACAAGCTTTGTTCAAGGACGTTACCAAACCTGCCGCTTTACTTGAAAAACTTAAGGACGCATTTGCCGTTCATCGGGCCAACCTGATCACCCTTAACCGCAGCTACCGATCCACCGCGGAAATCACTAAATTTGCGGCGGCCCTACTACCCGACGGTGATAAAATTCAACCCTTTAGTCGACATGGTAAATTACCCGAAATTACGGTTACGGATACCCTTTCCGAGGCCATTACCGCAGTGAAACAAATTTGCCAAGCCGAATTGCAAGATTACGGGACCGTCGCTATCCTAACAAAAAACATGCAGGAAAGTACTCAAGTTGCGGAATGGTTGCATGATTTAAAACCTAGCCTGCTAACCGACGGTGACCGCTCGTTGCCTAAGGGAATCGTTGTATTACCCATTTACCTAGCGAAGGGGTTGGAATTTGATTCGGTAATTGCCTACAACGTTTCGGAACAAAATTACCCCGAAAAATTATGGCGGGGCACCCTGTACACGATTGCTTCCAGAGCCATGCATCACCTCAATTTGGTAAGCATCGGGAAGGTTAGCGAAATTATTACCCAGATGAAGGAAGAAGGCTTTAGCATAAAAAGAGTGTGGAATTCTTCGGGAAAGCTCTGAGGACTAACGTAATTAGAGCATTAAACGCAGGTTAGGCGGTTGATGCTCTAATTTGGTTAGCCGGAAGGGCTTGAAGATTGAAGCACGTTTCCATAAAAAGAGTGTGGAATTCTTCGGGGAAGCTCTAAAAAATTAAAAAGACAAAGCTGAGAGAAACGAAAAATCTCTGGGGTTTTGACTTCAACAAAATCAAAACGTGCGCCAGAAGTCAGTTTGCTCCGCTTAACCAAAAAGGGCTGTGACAAAAGGCTCTAAATAAAAAACGATTCATGATGTTAAACTTCATCATGAATCGTTTTTATTTTGGCGTTTTGGCTTCAATAGAGCCAAAACATGTGCCAAAAGTCAGTTTGTCCCACTCTCAATTATATTTACCGTGCCATCGCGCGCTTATTGTACTTGATCGCATCTTTTAAAATGAACGGTGCAATCAACGTTACCAGCACAATTACCAACACAATTGCGGAATAGTATGTTTCACTCATTAAGTGCTCTCCATACCCAATTTGCAAGGTAATTAGCGCCATTTCGCCCCGGGAAATCATCCCGGCACCAATCACTCCGCTACTGGTTACGTCAAAGCCGGACAGATAGGCACCAGCCCCGCAACCTAGTAACTTGGTCAAGGTCGCTAAGACCGTCAGGGTGATAATCAAACCGATTACCGACTGCAAGCCCGCAAACGACATCGAAAGCCCTACGCTAACGAAGAATACTGGAATAAAAACGGCGTAGCCAATTGGCTCAATGCTTTCATTTAACTCGTCATTTTCGTCAGTCAACGAAACGGCAACGCCCGCAAAGAATGCCCCGATGGCGCCGCTCAACCCAGCTACGTCTGCTAACCAAGCTAGTCCTAGGCAAATAATGATCGACATTACTGGTCGGGCAGCGGTAATGTAAAGACGATCCGCCGCTCGCATTAACATCGGCACCAACCATTTCCCAATTACGTACACGGCAATGAAAAATAGCACTTGGTAAAAAAGCGCGCCGCCCAAACTAGTCTTTGAGCCGCCGCTCGAACTAGTTAAGGCAATCATTACCCCTAATAACAATACGCCAAGGATGTCATCAGCCACTGCTGCGCCTAAAATCGTCGCTCCCTCTTTGGTATTTAGGGTTTGGTATTCCTTCAACACCTCTACCGAAATACTTACCGAAGTAGCCGAAAAAATCACCCCAATAAAGAGGGCTTCCATTGGGCTAACCCCGAAGATCAAACTCGCGCCGCCTACCAGAGCAATTGGTAAAATTACCCCCATGACGGCAACGACTAACGCCGGTTTAATATAACGCTTCAGCATCTTCAGGTCGCTTTCTAACCCGGCTAAAAACATCAGAATAATGACTCCGATTTCGGAAAACACCGCGGTGATTTCGTTACTGTGAATTACCCCTAAAACTCCCGGTCCTAAAACAATTCCCACCAGTAATTGGCCAACTACGGCAGGAATGCCAATCCGTTGTGCAAAGTGGCCCGCTAACAGCGTCAATCCTAAGATTAAAACGAGGACGCCCACGAACTCCATTAAATCACGATCCTTTTCTTAAATTTTAACTACCGCAAGTACTCTAAGTCACTAGCTTCAGTGGGGTACGCGAAAATTTGCCGTTGTAACTCGCTAAGACTACCGCCATGGTTGATCAGCCACGTAAGGTCGTTAATCACGTGTTCGGCCTCACTACTCATGGTGACCACGCCCACTACTTGTTGAGACTGGCGGTCAACCACGACCGTCGCCCGCGCGTCTGGATCTTGGATCCGCCGATAGGTAAACCAATTAGTTAAATCCAAGTCCTTAACTTCATAGCGTTGCGAGTCTTTTTGTGCAGTTGCAACTTCCACTCCGGCCTTTGCTAATTGGGGAACCCCATACACGACGGTCGGAATCACTGGATACGCAATGGCTGCCGAACTTTGGCGGGTCAACAATTGCGCCAAATATTGTGCTTCAAAACCTGCCACCGGAGTTAGTTTCGGTTGCGCTTTAGCCACCACGTCGCCCATTGCATAGATGTTGCTTGCCGTAGTTTTCAAATGGTCATCTACCATGATACCATTTTTCGCGGTCTCTACCCCAGCCTGTTCAAGGTTCAGGGTATCCATGTTAGGTACTCGGCCGGCAGTAACGAAAACCTGGTCCACTGGCAAACTAAATTGATGATCATCCCGCAAGGTCATCCCCTCCGCGCTTTTTTCGATCGCGGTAACGTCAATGTTTAAGTGGAATTGAACCCCTTGTTTAGTCAGTTGTTCCATAAATTGCTTAACGCTTTTTGCTGGAAACTGCTTTAAGGGCCGGTCGTTATGATGAATCACGTGCACTTCCGCTCCGGCTGCGTTCGCGATGGCTGCCAATTCAAAGGCAATGTAGCCGCCCCCTACTAAGGCAATTCGCTTAGGCAGTTCTGGCATTGCCAAAAAGTCTGTACTAGTTTGCATCAATGCTTCATTTTCAATTTTACTTAGGCGTCCCGGACGTTGGCCAGTGGCAATTACGAATTGGCTGCTTTCCACCCGCTGTTCGCCTACTTTTAGCGTGTGTTGATCCACAAATTCAGCGTGCCCGTCTAAAACTGTGATCCCAGCGTCGACCAATCCCTGACGGCTGCTTGAAGAAACTGGTTCCGTGAACGTTTCCTTAAAACGCATTAGGGAGGGCCAATCGATTTCCGGTTCGTTTTCTAAGCCCTTCCCTACAAGATGGTGACTACGCAACTTGGCTTCCACCGCCGCCATTAAAACTTTTTTAGGATCACACCCGCGGTTGGGACAAGTACCGCCCCAGCGATTTTCTTCCACTACCGCCACGGCTTGGCCGGCTTGTTTTAAGTCATACGCTAACCCTAAGCCCGCAGGCCCTGCACCAATAATAACTACGTCAAATTTTTCCATAATGTTCCCCCTCATTAACTAAATTAATGGACTGTTTCACTCAAATACTTAAACAAGGACGGCCGATCCACCCAGCCGGTAGTCTGCCCGTGTTCATCCACTACCTGTAAAATTGGGTGCTCAGCTAACTGCTGGAACACCTCGTCTAAACTGGCCGTTCTTGGGATGACAGGTAATTTTTCTGTCGTGGACGGCGCCGATACCCCAAAACCTGTGCGCACCACCTTTTCCACTTCGGTTTGGTATAGGTTCTTACCCACGGTGGCTGAAAAGAAATTTTCCACAAATTCGTTGGCGGGATTTTGGGCAATTTCCTTCGGGGTGGCTACTTGCAACAGCTTTCCGTCCTTCATCACCCCAATACGGTCCCCTAATTTCAGGGCTTCGTCCATATCGTGGGTGACAAAAACGATCGTGTTCTTAAATTTCTGGTGCAACTTTAAAACTAAGTCCTGTAACTGCGCTCGCACCAAAGGGTCTAACGCGCTGAAAGGTTCGTCAAACAATACCACCGGTGGTTGCGCAGCCAATGCACGAAGAATTCCGATCCGTTGTTGCTCGCCTCCCGAAAGTTCCCGCGGGTACCGTTTGCGGTAGCGTTCCGGGTCTAAATCAACATCTTCTAATAGCTGGGTAACCCGTCGTTTAACCTCTTCTTTATCGACCCGCTTCATTTCTGGAATCAAACTGATGTTTTGCTCCACCGTCATCGTTGGAAATAGGGCAATTTGTTGGAGCACGTACCCAATCTCCAAACGTAAATTACGCAAATCATAATCCTTTATTCTCTGCCCATTGAATAAAATGTCGCCGGCGGTTTGCACAAACAACTGGTTGATCATTTTTAAAGTGGTCGTCTTCCCGCTTCCAGAAGTTCCGACCAGGACGAAAATTTCGCCCTCCTTGACCGTAAAACTTAGGTCATCAATTACTGTTCGACCACCAAAAATCTTTTTCACGTGCCGAAATTCAATCATTGTCTTACTCATTTACGTTCGGCTCCTTTCAACAAACCCTTGTTGACCAAATAGTCGTGGGCCACCTGTTGGGCGGAACGTTTTTGGACGTTCACTTGATAATTCATCTCTTGCATTTCTGCTTCCGTAATTTTGCCTGCTAAGCGATTTAACGCCCGGACTACTTGCGGATGTTTTTTAGCAAAGCTCTTCTTCATTAACGGCGCACCTTGGTACGGTGGGAAAACGTGTTGGTCATCTTTGAGGACTTGCAACCCGAGCTGCCGAATCTGGCTATCCGTGGAGTAAGCGTCGGCAACGTTAATTTGCCCGTTTTTAATAGCCGAATAGCGCAACGAGGCCTGCATCGACTTGACCGGAAACTCTAAACCGTACGCTTTTTGAATTCCTTTCCACCCGTCCTTGCGGTTAATGAACTCGAGCGTCATCCCCCCGTGTAGCTGGTTTTCAATCCGGCTTAAATCCGAAATGTTTTCTAAGTGATGCTGTTTTGCGAAATCTTTTTTCACCACCAGGGCGTAAGTGTTTTGGTAACGCATCGGTTTCAAATAGTCCATTTGATATTGCTGAGCTAACAATTTACGCCCGGTCGCGTATGTTTGTGCCGCACTTAGACGCTGGGAAGGGGCATCCTTCACTAAAGTTTCTAATACGGTACCGCTAAATTCCGGATAAATGTCAATTTTGTCAGCCTTCAACGCGTTAAATAAAAAGCTCGTTTCCCCAAAGTTTTGCTTTAAGGTCACTTTAGTATGGGGGTCTTCCTCTTCAATTAAATCTTTGTACATATTAATTAAGATATCCGGTTCCGAACCTAATTTTCCCGCAATCGTAATCGTTTCGGTCGGCGGGGTTAATATTTTAGCAACCGTGGCACCAGAAACCGCCACCACGAGAATTGCCAAACTAATGGTGATTTTTTTAACCGACCATCGTTGTAAAACGTTTAATAGCGCACTTAGCCCAATCGCTAATAAGGCAGAGCTGATGGCCCCCACCAAGATTAATGCAGGGTCGTTACGGTTAATTCCTAAAAGGATGAAATTTCCAAGTCCCCCAGCGCCAATTAACGCGGCCAACGTTGCCGTTCCGATAATCAAAACCAGTCCCGTCCGAATTCCCGAAATAATTACCGGCATGGCGGTGGGTAGTTCCACCCGAAATAGCTTTTGTAATGGCTGCATTCCAAAAGCGTCCGCCGCCTCTTCTAACGATGGGTCTATCTCGGTGATCCCCACGTATGTATTTTGAAATATTGGTAACAGGGCGTACACTACCAAGGCAATGATGGCTGGCACGCTGCCAATCCCCACTAATGGAATTAACAATCCCAATAAGGCTAAAGACGGAATCGTTTGCAAAACTCCCGTAATCTGCAACAAAATTTCCGCAATTTTGCGGTGTCGCGTCGCCCAAATTGCTAAAGGCATTGCAATTACAATCGCCAGCACCAACGCAACCAGTGAAATCCCCAAATGTTGGAGTAGGGCTTGCCACAGGTCGCTTTTTTGTTCGGCGAAGGTCTGAACTAAATCTTTCATGCGCTCAACTTCCTTGTTTGTATTTGAATTAAATTATCGCACAAATTAAATTATCGCACAAAAAAATTGGCAACCCTAACGAAATGCCCGTTGAGTTGCCAATTAGTTTTAGAAATTAGTTTTAATTTGTGCTGGTTGAGTTTGGACAATCACTTTACCTTGGTGAATGGAGTAAAGCAATTCTTTACGTTCGTTTAATTCGTCATAAAAATTATCCGCGTTAAAAATCAAACAGTTGGCTGGTTTGCCGACCGCGATTCCGTAATGATCCTCAACGTTAAGCGTCTTGGCCCCGTTATTAGTAGTTAGATTGTAAGAATCCATAATTTGTGAATACCCCATCAGCTGTGCCGCGTGAATGCCCATGTGAACTGAATCCAGCATGTTGCCATCGCCCATTGGGTACCACGGATCCTTCACATCGTCTTCACCAAATGAGACGTTGACGTGGTGTTCTAGCAGCTCCTTCACCCGGGTTAATCCGCGCCGCTTCGGGTACGTATCGAATCGACCACCCAGGTGAATGTTGATTAACGGGTTGGAAACCATGTTAATTTCCGACATTTCCAAGAGTCGCATCAACTTGTAGACGTAGGCGTCGTTGTACGACCCCATTGCAGTAGTGTGGCTAGCCGTGACCCGTTTTTTCAGGCCGCTTTCGTAAGCCAAGGTCGCTAACACTTCCAAGTGTCGTGAATTTGGATCGTCAATTTCATCACAGTGGACGTCCACTAATTTATCGTACTTTTCCGCCAGTTCAACGATGTACTTCAAAGAGGCAACTCCATAGTCCCGGTTAAATTCAAAATGCGGAATGCCACCAATTACGTCAACTCCCATCGCGACCGCTTGTTTCAGTAACTGCTTGCCATTAGGAAACGACCAAATTCCTTCTTGTGGAAAGGCAACTAACTGCAATTCCATAAAATCTTTTACTTCGTCCTTAACTTCTAGTAGGGCTTCTAATGCCGTAAAGTTAGGATCGGTAGTATCGACGTGGCTCCGGACGTATTGGATTCCATGTTGCGCTTGCCGTTTCAACGTTTGCAGGGCCCGAGTTTTAACGTCCTTTTTTGTAAGGCTCTTTTTGCGTTCCGCCCAAATCCGAATCCCATCAAACAGGGTACCCGACTCGTTCCATTCGGGATCACCCGCCGTCAGTGTTGCATCTAAATGAACGTGTGAATCAACAAACGGCGGCAACAACAGTTTGCCCTGTGCCTCAATTACCTCTTCACTTTCATGAGGGGTTAAATTAGGCGCAATTTCTTGAAAAACTCCTCCTTCAACCCGGACGTCCTTTGGTTCCTTTGCGTTTTCAATATACACACCTTTAATTAGCATTGTGCTTCCCCTTTTCTAGTTGCATAATTCCCCAATATAGACAACCAATCAAAATCATCACCAAAAAGGTTGCTCCCGTATATTTTTGAACAAAACTTACCCTTTGTAAAGCGCTATAAATTAATACACCAAAAATCCACAGTCCAAAGGCCGTCCAGTGAATTCCCTTATGGTACCAATACGGTCCGTGGGGATCACCTAAATCTTTCGCCGCGTAACGTTGTTTGGCAATCAAGAAGTAGTCCACCACCATGATGCTGATAATCGGGCCAAGAACCATGCCAACGTAGTCCAGAAAGGCTGTAAAGGTGGTTAAGAAACTACCGTAGAAAACGGGGATAAACGTGACCACCGTAGCAATTATGGTCGTAATCAGTAACGATTGTTTTAAAGATAATTTGCTAAACATGTTATTTAAGGCCGAGCCCGCAGCCTGAATATTAACCGCGTTTGCCGTCATACTAGTTAGCATAATGACGATCATGGCAATTACGCCTAGTCCCAGCCGGTTTGCAATCGTACTAGGATCCGAGTTGTTAGGGTCGTAAACGCCCGAGCTAACCGCGATACTAATCGTGGCACTTAATCCAATAAACGCAAACCCAAAGACTCCTAAATTGGCACCCAGGAACGGAGCGGTAGTGGCGGTATTTACCTTTTTAGTGAACCGAGTAAAGTCCGCACCGGCCGTAACCCACGCAAGGTTAAACGCTGCTAGCGTATCCATCGCGGTCCCTTGATCCATTTTTAAATGATGTGGTACCTGCCAGTGGGCAATCTGACTAAAGGAGACATCGTGGAATACCACCACCGATTCCCAAATCACAAAGATAATCACCAAGATAATCCCAATCCGTTCGATAATTTGAATTGAGCGCTGACCAGCAACGATGCTAAGTAAATGGAGAATGCTCATTACCACAATTCCGACAATTAAACCTAAGTTACCACCAGGTTGTCCGTAAATGGGCCAGCCCCAAAAACTATGTAAGATATAAGATACGGAAGTGGCCGCAATGAAGGTGTTCACCGCCGTCCAACCCACAAACTGGGTTAAATTTACTAAGGATGGAATGATGCTTCCCCGGATCCCAAACGAAGCCCGCGAAAGTGCCATCGTGGAAACACCTGTTTTAGTTCCCATATAGCCAACCATCATCAAGAATATGTACGAAATACTGGAGGCAATCAGGAGCGCCTTGATTCCGCCCCAGAAACCACACGCCGCAATAATCCCTCCAATAAACCAGGTCCCGTTATTGGCGTTAGCCCCTATCCAAGTCGCAAACATATCCCAATAGGTCATATGCCGATACTGCTTTTTGATACTTTCAACCCGATATTTCGAATCCATCCATCAATTCCCCCTTGTCGAAATTTGACACATTTTTAAAATTATACTAAATCTCATAAAGACAAGCAAAAGGAATCTTGGTGACGAACCCCAATTTTTCATTCCGGACGTAAAAAAAAAAGACTTACCCGATAATCAGGTAAGTCCTCATGAAGAAGATAACTATTAAGCCACTAGTCGGGTTTGAACCGACGACCCCTTCCTTACCATGGAAGTGCTCTACCTAGCTGAGCTATAGTGGCAACTTTTACTAGAATAGTATACCATATTTATTCTTGCTGTAAAACGTTTATTCACAACAAATAGCTAAAAATTATCGTAAAAAAAGCGGCTTAGTGATGATTAATTTTTTTGCTAATCAATGAGCCCTAATCACCTGTTAGAAATGATTTAGTTAATCGTAATTGACCCGAGAACAGAAACCTAGTTTTAGTTATTTACCACTGTTTAAAGCTTAATGAACTGAGGATTCCTTTTATTGGATAACTTCCGTTACTCCTAGACTTGCAATTTTCTAATTTGAGAACACAAAAAAAGAGCCTTCCTTTCGGAAGACCCTTGAGTTTGCATGGCAACGTCCTACCCTCGCAGGGGGCGATCCCCCAACTACTCTTGGCGTTAAGAAGCTTGACTTCTGTGTTCGACATGGGAACAGGTATATCCTTCTCACTATCGTCACCACACTCTGTGCTAACTTACGTTATCACTTGAGAAAACTTTTGTCCTCTCAAAACTGAATAATATCTACATTCTCTTTCGAGTTACTTGCCACGTTCTACTTGGTTAAGTCCTCGACCGATTAGTACTAGTCCGCTCCATGTATCGCTACACTTCCACTTCTAGCCTATCTACCTGATCATCTCTCAGGGGTCTTACTTGCCCGAAGGCAATGGGAAATCTCATCTTGAGGCGAGTTTCACACTTAGATGCTTTCAGCGTTTATCTCATCCACACATAGCTACCCAGCGATGCTCCTGGCGGAACAACTGGTACACCAGCGGTGTGTCCATCCCGGTCCTCTCGTACTAAGGACAGCTCCTCTCAAATTTCCTACGCCCGCGACGGATAGGGACCGAACTGTCTCACGACGTTCTGAACCCAGCTCGCGTACCGCTTTAATGGGCGAACAGCCCAACCCTTGGGACCGACTACAGCCCCAGGAT